>JFBN01307291.1_pt1 | contig 143087 bp, 120 predicted proteins | sample 768741 | NCBI WGS metagenome assembly JFBN01 (sample SAMN01983846, study PRJNA193217) | chicken gut metagenome | biome: terrestrial biome; isolation source: ceca of Broiler chicken | host: Gallus gallus | place: United Kingdom: England | collected 2010-09-07
CGATTTTAAACATAGGAACTTTTAATTATTGAATAAATCAATTACAACGGATCGACGTCGTAGTAGAGCAACAACGACTTGAAACGGTCGTCGACCAACATATTTTCATAAACCTGACGTAAAATCTCCTTCACCCGCGACATCGAAGCGGCAAGCTCCATCTTCAACATCACCTTGCGGATATAGAGCGACTGTATGCGGGCCACCGGCGGATTGTCGGGGCCCAGTACCCGAGCCCCGAACACCTCGCGCAGGGCCGTGGTATAACGCACGGCCAACTCCTGCAACAGCGTCTCGTCGCGGTGTTTCAGATAGACATAGATCAAACGGGTATAGGGGGGATAGGAGAAGGCTTTCCGCTCGGCCAGCTGACGATTGTACATGCCCTCGTAGTCGTGGGCCATCACCTGCTGAATCAAGGGTGAAGAAGGGTCGGAGGTCTGCAACACAACCACTCCGTTCCGGTTCTTGCGCCCGGCCCGACCCGAGACCTGTTCCATCATCTGGAAGGCCCGCTCGTGGGCCCGGAAGTCGGGGAAATTCATCATCTGGTCGGCACTCAATATCCCCACCACGCTCACGTGGTCGAAATCCAACCCCTTGGTAATCATCTGCGTACCGATGAGTATCTTATTCTTGCCCTTGGAGAAGTCGTCGATAATCTGTTCATAGGCATTGCGCGAACGGGTGGTATCGAGGTCCATGCGCGACACGGGAACCCCGGGAAAGAGGCGGGCAATATCCTCCTCGATACGCTCGGTGCCAAACCCCATCACCCCGATGGTTGGCTGCCCGCAGGCGGGACACACCTTAGGAATCTCGTAGGTATAACCGCAGTAATGGCACGTGAGCTGGTTGTACCGCTTATGATAGGTGAGGCTTACGTCGCAGTGCTCGCACTTGGGCACCCAGGCACACTGCTTGCACTCGACCATGGGGGCAAACCCCCGGCGGTTCTGGAACAGAATAACCTGCTCGCCCTCCTGCAAAGCCGTCTGCATGCGGTTGAGCAACTCGGGGGTAAAGTTCCCCTGCATGCGGTTCTTCCTGCGCATCTCCTTCACATCGACCGGGATAATCTGAGGCAACTCCACGTCGTTGAACCGGTGCTTCAACTCCACCAGCCCATACTTGCCCTGCCGGGCGTTGAAATAGGTCTCGATAGCCGGCGTGGCGGTACCCAACAAGGTTTTGGCCCCGTGCATCGAGGCCAGCATGATGGCCGCATTGCGGGCATGATAGCGGGGAGCCGGGTCATACTGCTTGTAGGAGGTCTCGTGCTCCTCGTCGACAATTACCAGCCCCAGGTCGGCAAAGGGGAGGAAAATCGAAGAACGCACTCCCAGCACGAGCCGGGGCGAACGGTCATTGAGCAGGGTATTCCAGATTTCTACCCGCTCGTTGTCGGAGAACTTGGAGTGGTAGATGACCAGCTTGTCGCCGAACATCTTGCGCAAGCGGTTGGTCAGCTGCGTGGTCAAGGCAATCTCGGGTACCAGGTAGAGCACCTGTCGCCCCCCGTCCAGCACCCGTTGAATGAGGTGGGCATAAATCTCGGTCTTACCGCTCGACGTGACACCGTGCAGCAACGTGACGGCATGCTCCTTGAACGAATCGAGTATCTGCCGGTAGGCCGTCTGCTGCAACTCGCTCAGGGGGGCAATCTCGCCCACGGGCAAAGTAGCCGTATCGAAGCGGCTTATCTCTTTCTTATAGGTCTCGAACAATCCCTTCTCGACCATTGCTCCCAGCACGGCCGACGACACACCCGACCGATCGAGCAGACTCTTGCGGGAGACCTCGCACAACTTACCCAGCTGCATAAAGTGCGACAGGTCGAGAAACGACAGGAGCATCACCTCTTGTTTCTTGGCCTGTTTCACCCGCTCGAAAGCGTGTCGCAAGGCCGCCTCGTCGCCGGGGGCGAAAGTGAGGCGGACATAGGTCTCGGTCTTGGGTCGGTAATGGGCCTTGATTTGTTCCGACACGAACACCGCCTCGCGCTCCAACAGGAGCCGCAAGGTGGGTAACAGGTTGTGCATGCCACTCTCCTTCTCGAGCTCCTGCACGGTCATGCGCGACTTCTTGCTCAGGGCAGCCAGCAGCATCCACTCTCGCTCTTTCAACCGGTCGTCGTCGGGCTCTTCAAAATCGGTATTGAGCGTAACGGTCGTTTCGCTTTCGAGTTTCAGTCCCGAAGGCAAAGCCGCCTTGTAGACATCGCCCACCGAACAGAGGTAGTAATCGGCAATCCACTCCCAAAACTGCAACTGCGGGCGCCGCAATACCGGCCGCTCATCGAGCAACGAAAGAATCTCCTTCACCTCGTAGCCCTGGGGGGTGACGTCGTGCAGGCGCACCACAATGGCCGTGTAGTATTTCTTGCGTCCGAAAGGCACCACCACACGACTGCCTGGTGACAACGGTTGTTGCCAGTCGGCAGGAATCCGATAGGTAAAATATTTATAAAGCGGTAGCGGTAATACGACGTCGGCAAATCTATTCATATCAAACAGGTTCATCTTCGGGCAAAGGATAAGTCCTTCACCGATACAGGTACCGGGAGTGACGATCGGTCACGGCACACGCCGTTTCCCCCACTCCCTTTATGCAAAGATAGTGAAAGGCGAGAGTAGAGACAAACGAAAACATAGTTTTCAAGTTTGGCTATACCAAGCCGTATCCTATCTTATTCAAAGATAGTGAAAGTCGAGAGTAGAGACAAACGGAAACGGAGTTTTCAGGTTTGACAGAGCCGAATCCTATATTCCCTATTAGGAGAGGTGGATCTATGTATTTGCTGGACCCCGCGTCGTAGCGCGGGGTGACACGGAGTCATACCGCACCCCGATGCGGTATCCAGCTACAAGCTGAAATAGGGACAGTGGCAAACGAAAACGGAGTTTTCAAGTTTGGCAAAGCCGAGTCGCCTCCTGTATCTTAAAGACGGGTTCATATAAAATCCATACCCATCGCCCACAGAAAAAAGAATCGGGGTCGGGAGCTGTTGCTCCCGACCCCGTTATGATGACTCAAATATTTTCCTTAGAACAGATAGGCTGCCGTCACGGTCCAAGCCCGGCTCTTACCGTTCAAGGCCGAGTTGAGCACATTGCTCTCAACCTCCATCGTCTTGCCCAATCCCCAGCCATACTGACCGGCAATCTGCAAGTGATTGAACAGTTCGACACCGACACCTACATTGATAGCGGTCTCAAAACTCTTTGCTTTATATTGTTCGGCAAAGTTGTCGCCCACACGGAAAGCAAAGCTGGGACCGGCATAGATAAACGGAGCCAGAACCGACCCGACTACCGGCAACGAGAACTTATATTTCAGGTTGATAGGAATCTCTACATAATCGGTATGTTGCTTTTCAGTACTATTATCTACCAAATTTTTCAGGTCAGAGCCTTTGCGGGTGTACATCACACTGGCATCGACGCCTACTCCGATAACGGGAACCATAAACTCGGCCATCAAACCGCCCGTAAAACTCGTAACGTTGCTCGACTTGAAATTGTCGGACAAATCTCCACCCAACGAAAGCGAAGAGATGTTCATACCCACCTTGGGACCGAACTTGAATTGCGCATTGGCCGGAATCGCCAAAAACAGCGTAGCGACAAGGGCTACACAAAAAATCGTCTTTTTCATAAATCTCTTTTTTTAATCAACCGGGAGCTATCAATTATAACCCATTCCCCGACTGCTGTTTGCACAAAGATAAGATAAAATATATTAAAATCACAAAATCGCCCGAGAAATTGACAAGAAATACAAAAATTCATCGGCTCTTATCGACTATCGGGAAAAATAATGTATCTTCGACCAACCAAAAAAAACAAGACTCTTGCTTATGGACCAGAAACCCACTATCGAAGAAGAAATCGTCAAGATGCTGAAAACCGTCTACGACCCCGAGATTCCGGTCAACATATACGACCTCGGTCTCGTCTATAATGTAGAGGTGAACGATGGCGCCGTAAAGATCGAGATGACGCTCACCGCCCCCAACTGTCCGGCGGCCGATTTCATCATCGAGGATGTGCGTATGAAAATCGAGAGCATCGAAAACGTGAAGAGTGTCGACATACAGCTCGTCTTTGAACCCGAATGGGACAAAGACATGATGAGCGAAGAGGCCAAACTCGAACTCGGACTCTTATAACCCCTATTGCCTATGCCCGGGACAAAGACCTACTTTGCATCTGATTTCCATCTGGGAGCCCAATACATCGAGAACCCGCTGGATTACGAACGCCGCATCGTGCGCTGGCTCGACAGCATCAAGGCCGATGCCGGTACCCTCTACCTGCTGGGTGACATACTCGACTACTGGTATGAATACCGCTACGTCGTGCCTCGGGGCTTTACCCGCTTCTTTGGCAAACTGGCCGAACTGAGCGACAGCGGTGTCGACATTCACTGGTTCATCGGCAACCACGACATCTGGATTTTCGACTACCTGCCCCACGAGTTGGGCATCACGCTGCACGACGGCACCCTCATTACCGAGATAGGCGGCAAGCGATTCTTCCTCTCCCACGGTGACAATGTGGGCCGTCGGGATTTCTCGTTCCGCCTGCTCCGCGGCATCTTCCGCAACCGGTTCTGCCAACGGCTCTATGCAGCCATACACCCGCGGTGGACAGTGGCATTTGCCCTGCGGTGGTCGGCTCACAGCCGTAAAAGCGGCGACGACTATGCCCAATATCTGGGCGAAAAGAACGAGCATCTGGTGTGCTTTGCCAAGGAGTACCGCAAGGAGCACCCCATCGATTGCTTCATCTTCGGCCACCGGCACATCTTGCTCGACCTGGCCTTGCCCCAGCAAAGCCGCATTGTCATTTTGGGCGACTGGCTCAAAAATCCCTCTTACGCCGTCATGGACGAAACGGGATTGAATGTGTTTGATTATATTGAAGAATAAACGTCAAAAAGAGATTAAAAGTTCATTTTAATGTTTTTTACACTTTCAAAGCAAGTTCAGGCAGGACTATCCAATCGGCTATCATGCAACAGATTACAAGCAGTATGGTCAAAAAATAATTGTAAAAGTATATTATATAACATATTTTTTTGTTTGCTTATCTGCAAAAAAAAGTTGTCCTTTGTGTCAATAACCTAAAACAATCTTTTTTACCTTAAAAAATTAATACCTATTGAAAACCTATAAAGAAAGAGCTTTTGCGAAAAAGCTCTTTTTTTATGCCCTAACCAATCCTCTGGATAAAAATTATGGGCCTAGTCGACAAAATTATAGAGCAAGAGAGTACGTCCTACTCTTTTTCAAAGGCCATTGTCCCTCTCTTCAACAATAAAACACACCCGAAACAAAACATAGGCCCAGTCCCGGCCAACAATTAATTATCTCTGCAAAAGGTCAAAAAACCGCACCCAAAACAGATATTTTTTATCATATGAGAATAAAATGCTACACTTTGATAAAAATATATGGGTTTTAATATCATTTTTTCAATTGCATTTTTATATTTGCGAATATTAAGGCAAAACATTATTATTTTATATAAATCTTCATTGATAACTTTTAAGTATGAAAAAATCTTATCTACTCACTTGCATTGGTGTGGCGATGAGTCTGCTGGGATTTTCTCCAACTGCTCACGCTCAAACCTATCCGTATTTCTGTGGATTTGAAGATGATGCCGAGAATGCCCAGTGGACACTTGTCAATGGCAATTGTGCCAACCAATGGTACATCGGCACTGCTGCCAAACATGAAGGCGAAAAGGGATTGTACATCACCAACGATGGTGGAGCAACCAGTGGTTATGACACTTATTCAATTTCCACGGTATATGCCTGTCGCACGTTCGAAATCACCGAAGCGGGAGCTTACTCGTTCTCTTTCGACTGCAACGTACAAGGTGAAACCAGCGATTAGTCTGGTGTCAGTGACTATGCACATGCCTATTTGATTCCGGGCGATGAAACCCCTCAGGCCAATAATCAAAGTTATTGGCTGATGATTCCAGAATCTTATGTCTCGCTTACAGAGGATCTGGTCGGACAATCGGGGTGGGAGACCAAAACAGGTTTCCAAAACCTGGATCCAGGCACCTATAAGCTGGCATTCTTATGGTATAATAATGGTAACCTGTCTGGCAGTGATAAGGGTGCAATGATTGATAATGTGAAGATAGAAAAGTTGGCCAATGAGCCCAACGTTTCGGTCGCTACATCACTGGAATTCCCGCTCACAGAGGTAGGAGCCAGCGCAACAGCTACGCTGACCGTCACGAACACGGGAGGCGGGGATCTGAATATTTCAGGGATCACCTTTTCAAATCCGGATTTCGAGTTGGCCGATGCCGTTGAATTCCCTGATGTTATCGCGTCAGTTGGTGGAGAAAAGAGCTATAAAATCAAGTTCACTCCCACCTCAGAAGGAGAGATTACCGGGACCATGACCATACAGAGCAATGCCCCTGAAACTGTCGTATCCCTGTCCGGTACCGGTTTCACGCACATCGAGATTACCGACGAGGCTCCTCTCTTTGAAGATTTCAACAACCTTGACGAGAGTCAACCCAACATGGGATTGACCCCCTGGACGTTGAAGGCAGGTTATGCTACCGGATCCTGGGCTACCCAATGGCTGGTCGGTACTGATAGTTTTTACGCCTGCGATGGCACAGCGCTGAAAGCCGAGACCTACCCGACGACCTCATACTACGAGTCCTTCGACGCCTCGACCAGCCTGCCGACGGAATGGGTAGTTGCCCGAAGCAGTGGGCAGACCAACTATTCGATTGCCGGAGAAGCAGGTATCGATGGTTCGAATGCTGTTTCCGCTATACATAATTCGTACTATGCACCGCTCGATACCCTCTACTCACCGGTAGTCTCGGGGAAAGTAACTTTCGATTTCAGAAAGCAGTATCTATCTTCCAAAATGGAAGCTTACGTGGTTGCGGCCGATGGCAGCAAGACTGCAATAGATGTCGAGACCAATGCTACCGACTGGATACCGGTTGTAGTGGACAACGTGCCCGAAGGTTCGCGCATTGCATTCCTGATGCAAAACACTTACCTCGACAATTTCCTGGCGTTTGGAATCCATCACATTAACAAGGGTGTGCAAATCGTGAACAATTCGCTTAAACCGGGTAACGGAGCATCACTGTACGCCGGTGACGACAGAGCCGAAGACAATGGGTTACAATTTACAATCAAGAACATCGGTATCCAACCCGTCGAAGCCGGCTCCTATAACTTCACTACCCGGTTGGTCGACGAAAACGGAGCTCTCCCCGAAGGGGTGTCGTATAAGATCTATCTCGACAGTGACGAGGGGGCTACACTTTGCGAAGACAACGTCATACCTGGTCCGGCACTTGATGTGAACGAAGAGAAGACCCTCAGCGGATACCTGCATATCGATAGCGAAGCGCTCTTGGAGAATCTGACTTTCCATGTAACCGCAAATGATGTAGAGAATACCCATTTTGCCCAAATGCAAACCGGAAACAACCTTACCCTTCTCCCCAATAAAGGCGAAGCCTCGTTGGGCAGTGTGGAGTTTGGAATCGTCAACAAGTCTACCACAATCGACTATACCATCGAGAACAGCAGTGAAAATGGTGCTCTGACCGTTTCGGGCATCACCGCTCCCGAGGGATCGGCCTTCACGGTGAATGCCGAATTCCCTCTGGTTATCCCCAACGGCGAATCGAGCACGATTCAGATTACCTTCGCGGCCGAACCGGGAGTCCATACGGCTACCTTGACCGTAAATCATGACGGTATAGGCGACACCGAGATTTCGGTTTCGGGTACCATGCTGTCACCCACAGCCTTGCTCGAATCGTTTGAGAGTCTGACTGTTCCGCCGCTCTTGTGGAAAACCATGCAAAACAAGTGGAGCCGGAGTACCATTTCGCCGTATGACGGACAGGCTTGTATAGCCGTTACCAGTGCTACCCCCGACACAATCGCGACCCCGTTGCTTCACCTGGCAGCCGGCGACTCCATCGCCTTCGCGGTGAAATCATCAAGTTCTTCGAGTTATAAGACCGAGGTGCTCTACTCGGCCGACGGTCAGAAGTGGACTTCATTGGAAACAATCTCTACCTATAACAGTAGCTCGTGGGGCAGTTGGGCACAGAAGGCTGTCTATATGCCCAAAGATTTCGTCGAGGGTGACTACTATCTGGCATTTGCCTGCCAGAGAACCTACCTCGATAGGGTGTACGGTCCTCAAGTCGTTTACCAAGACCACAATATCTACATCGATGGCTTCAAAGGCGAAACCACGGGTATGGTCAACTACACGCAAGACTTTACAATCGATCTCATCTGTCTGAGCTCCGAGGGTGAAACCCCCGACAGCTACACCATCGACCTGATGAACGACGATAAAAAGATAGGCTCCTATGATATAGAGGGTATGACCCTGAATGAATCCAAGAGCTATACCTGCTCATGGACTCCTCACGCTGCCGGCGAAGCTCACGTCTATGCGTTGATCTCCTCCAATGGAACAGTCAGCTCAACCGATACGATTACAGTCGACGTAGCCGAAGAGACTTTCATCACGAACATCATGATTGGAGACTTGTCGACCCCGACCTCTACGTCGTCCAATCGTCACACCGTATTCGAGACCCTCTACACGCCCGAGCTTCTCGAAGGGCTGAATGCCGGTGCTGTAATCGGAAGCATAAGACTCCCCTATATCACCAACTCTACTTACTATACTCTCGTCAAAGGATTTAAAGTGAACGTGTGGATAGGGAACACCGAAAAGAGTGAACTCACGACCGACAAGTTATCCGCAGCCGATATTGAAGGGCTCACCCACATTGGTGTCGATATGAGTTTCGAAGCTGGCGGCACACAAGAGAGCCCCTTGTATTTCGAGATGACTCCCGAGACACCCATTACCTATGATGGAGGCAACCTTAGTCTCATCGTTTCGGTCGATTCTATCGGCTACGGTTGGAGAGATGCAGCTCAATTCTTCCTGTCGGAAGGCGCTGCCAATTCGATGAAATATTGTGCCTTCGACGCTCAGGTAGCCGGTTATGAAGCCGCATGGGCCGAGAGTTTCACACCTCAGCTGAGAGCAGACATCATGACGGTCGAACTGGATCTGATTGCCGAGGCTCCCGTTGTGTACGGTATCGTAACCCAGGCCGACAGCCAGGAGCCTATCGAAGGTGCCACGGTAACAATGCAATCGGGCTCAGTCATCTACACGGCTACAACCGATGCCTCCGGAGCTTACAGCATTGAGGTACTGCAACCGGGTAAAGAATATACGATGAGCGTAACCAAGGACCAATATACCGCTGTCGAAGGGGTAACCCTACTGGTAGAAAGCGGCGATAATATCGAACAGAACTTTGCTCTGAGCATTGCGTCCGGTATCGACCACACGATTGAAGCTGCCACGAAGATATTTACCGACCGCTCGGGCAATATCCACGTCGAGGCCGGCAGCCCCATCAATCTGGTAAAAGTCTACTCGATGAGCGGTAGCCTCTGCATCAGTGAAAGTCCGGCTACCGAATCGGCCATCGTCAATGCAGGTGGTCTGAAAGGCGTTTACGTAGTCGAGGTACAAACCTCAGGCAGCGTGAAACGAGCCAAAATAAGACTCTAAGAGAGCTTTATCATATCAACTATCGGCGGGGGGAGTTACGACTCCTCCCGCTTTTTATTTCAACATACCGAAATTTTACTTATCCTTGGAGAGAAAGGGATACAGCTCAGTATAGCCACCCGTGAAAACTCCCGTTTTCGTTTGCCTCTGGCCCCATTTCAGCTTGTAGCTGGACCCCGCATCGAGGTGCGGTATGACTCCGTGTCACCCCGCGCTACGACGCGGGGTCCAGCAAAAACTTAGAACCGCACCTCTCTAATAGAGAATACAGGATTCGGTTTCTCAAACCGTGAAAACTCCGTTTTCTGTTTGCCTCGGCTCTTGCCTTTCACTATCTTTGAAGAAAATAGGCTACGGTTCGGCCAAGCAAATCATGCAAGCATCTTTGCTTTGCGCTCACCTTTCACTATCTTTGCTCAAAATAAAGGAATCGATGAAACAATATGCCATCATAGTCGCCGGCGGGAAAGGGACCCGCATGGGTAGCGAACTGCCCAAGCAGTTCCTGCCTCTGGCCGGTAAACCCATATTGGCCCATACCCTCGACAACTTCTACCGGTTCGACCCTTCGATGGAGTTGGTGGTCGTACTCCCCGATTCGCAACAGGAGTACTGGAAGCAGTTATGCCGACAATACCATCTGGCTATTCCTCATCACATCGCCTCGGGCGGAGAGACCCGTTTCCATTCGGTGCGCAACGGCCTGGCACTCCTCCCCGACGATGGGGTCGTGGCCATTCACGACGGCGTCCGCCCCTTGGTGGCTCACCCGGTTATCGAGCGTTGTTTCGAAGCGGCCCGGGAACAGGGAGGTGCCATACCCACGCTTCCCCTCACCGACTCGCTGCGTCAGATTCTCCCCGACGGAAGCAGCCGGGCCGAGGAGCGCAGCCGGTTTGTCACGGTGCAGACCCCGCAGACCTTCCGCTGTTGCGAGATAAAACGGGCGTATGAACTGTCCTACCGGGACTCCTTTACCGACGATGCCTCGGTCTACGAGGCGGCCGGATATACCCCCCGACTGGTCGAGGGGAATCGCGAGAACCTGAAAATAACCCACCCCATCGACCTAGCCCTGGCCGAAATCCTGCTCACCCGATGAACGACCTCGCCAGCCTCAATATCAAATATCTGCCGGGGGTCGGACCCAAACGGGCCGAACTGCTCAACAAGGAGTTGGAGATTTTCACCTATCTCGACCTGCTTCACTACTATCCCTACAAATACATCGACCGGAGCAAAACCTACAAGATAAGCGAAATCGACGGCGCCATGCCCTACATTCAACTGCGGGGGCGCATCGTCTCGTACAACACCCACGGCGAGGGGGCCCGCCGTCGTCTCACGGCCCTCTTCTCCGACGGCACGGGGGTAATCGAACTCGTGTGGTTCAAGGGAATCCGCTACATTACCGACCGCTACAAACCGGGCACGGAGTACACCCTGTTCGGTCGACCCACTCTCTTCAACGGGAAATTCAACATCGCCCACCCCGAACTCGACCCCATCGACGACCGCATCGACAATACCACCGGCCTGCAAGGCTACTATACCACCACCGAGAAGATGAAGAATGCCTTCCTCAACTCCAAGGCCCTGCAAAAGATGATCTATACCCTGCTCGCCGGCATTCAGGCTCCTCTGCCCGAGACACTGCCCGCACCGGTCATTGCCCACCAACAGTTGATGGGACTCACCGATGCCCTGCGCAATATCCACTTCCCGGCCTCGATCAACCACCTGCGACGGGCCGAACTGCGGCTCAAATTCGAGGAGCTTTTCTACCTGCAACTCCACATATTGCGATACACCCGGCTGCGCAACCAAAAGCTGGGCGGATTCCGCTTCGACCACATTGGCGACTACTTCAACAACTTCTACCACCACATCTTACCCTTCGAGCTCACACAGGCTCAGAAACGCGTCATCAAGGAGATACGGGCCGACATGGGCAGCGGCCGCCAGATGAACCGTCTGTTGCAGGGCGATGTGGGCAGCGGCAAAACGCTGGTCGCCCTCATGAGCATGCTCATCGCCGTCGACAACGGATACCAGGCTTGCCTGATGGCTCCCACCGAGATACTGGCCACCCAGCACTACGAGGGGCTGAAAGCGATGGTCGAGCCGCTGGGACTGCGCATCGAACTGCTCACCGGGTCGGTCACCAAGAAACGACGGGTCCCCATTCTCGACGGACTGCTCACCGGCGAGGTCAATCTGCTTATCGGCACCCACGCCCTGCTCGAAGATACGGTCAACTTTGCCAACCTGGGATTCGTCGTGATTGACGAGCAACACCGGTTCGGTGTAGAACAACGGGCCCGACTCTGGAACAAGAACAAGATTCCACCCCATATCCTGGTCATGACAGCCACCCCTATCCCCCGCACCCTGGCCATGACCGTCTATGGCGACCTCGACGTGTCGGTCATCGACCAGCTGCCTCCCGGTCGCAAACCCATACAGACATTGCTGCAATACGACAACCGCCGGGCACAACTCTATGCCGCCCTGCGCAAGCAACTTCAAATGGGCCGACAGGCCTACATCGTCTACCCCCTCATTCAAGAGAGCGAGAAGAGCGACCTGAAAAACCTCGAAGAGGGATACGACCTCATATGCGAGGCCTTCCCCGAATACCAGGTGTGCATGGTACACGGCAAGATGAAGGCGGCCGAAAAAGAGGCCCAGATGCAACGGTTCGTCTCGGGCGAGGCACAAATCATGGTCGCCACGACTGTCATCGAAGTGGGGGTAAACGTACCCAATGCCTCGGTGATGATTATCGAAAACGCCGAGCGGTTCGGGTTGGCCCAGCTGCACCAGTTGCGCGGACGCGTGGGCCGAGGAGCCGAACAATCGTACTGCATACTCATGACCTCCTACAAAATCAATCAGGACACCCGCAAGCGACTCGAACTCATGACCGAGACCAACGACGGTTTCCGCATTGCCGAAGCCGACATGCAGATGCGTGGGCCCGGCGACATGGAGGGTACCCAACAGAGCGGTATCGCCTTCAACCTGCAAATTGCCAACCTGGCCAAAGACGGCCAGATTCTGCAAGCGGCCCGCGACGAAGCCAATGCTCTGCTCGACAGCGACGAACGTCTGGAACGACCCGAAAACTACATCGTTCGCAAAGAGTTAAATCGCATTTTTGAAAGACAAAAAAACTGGGGATTGATTAGTTAATGTGAAATAACGGGTTTTATGTTGTAAAACATATTATCTGTAACACATTGCAAATCATGTACATAAATACACAAACAGGCGTTTCTTGTCTCTGCCCGGTCTAAATTTTGTTAACCACCCTGAACACTTCTCCCTAAAAATCATTATCTTTGGAAAGTGTGTTTGAAAAAACACATACACCATATCATGGTTTAGCTTACTGAAAGTCGCTTATTGGACTCTCTATTTTTTAGGACTTGGCTCGGGCCAGAAACAGATTAAAATGTATTTCGGAAGACTCAAACATTGTATTTTACCCTTATTGATTATATGCTCGTTAGGCAGCCTCAGTGCCCAACACAACAGGAATCTCTCTACTCAGCAACACTCCAAACTTCATCAAGATCTCATTGCCGGGCAACAGAATATCCACAAGGCCATCAACCTGGTCGACTCGATTGCCCTGCTCGAAATGCTCGAAGAAGAGGAGCAGGAGTTCCCCGGAGCCGACATCTACGGCGACAACTGGGATCAAACTTGGGTAAACCCCTACAAAGTTCCTATTGAGAAGCTGCCCGAAACAGAAACCATCGACGTATCGGAATACTGCATGCCCATCATCAGCCACATCACTTCGAACTACGGCTGGCGTCGCCGCCGCATGCACCGGGGGGTTGACCTGGCCCTGCACATCGGCGATACCGTACGGGCTGCCTTCTCGGGCAAAGTACGGCTCACCCGCTACGAGCGTCGGGGCTACGGCTACTACGTGATTATCCGCCACAACAACGGACTCGAAACCATCTACGGCCACCTCTCCAAATTCCTGGTACAACCCGACCAGACTGTCAAAGTGGGCGATCCCATCGCATTGGGTGGAAACACCGGCCGCTCCACGGGTCCGCACCTCCATTTCGAGACTCGCTATCTGGGTATGGACATCAACCCCAACAAGATATTCGACTTTGTGAACCAAGTACCCCACACCGACACCTACACCTTCAATCCCAAGGAGTTGGCCAGCGGATTGGGTTATGGCAAATACAAGAGCAAAGGGGTAAACAAAGGTACGAACAACGGAGCAAAATACATCTCCTACCGGGTGCGCAAAGGTGACTCGCTGTCGAGAATCGCCAGCAAATATGGGGTAACCATCAACCAATTATGCCGATTGAACGGAATCAAACGGAACGCAATCCTGCGCGAAGGGAAGGTTCTGAGAATACGATAACCAAACCAACTACGAGAACAATAAAAAGAAAGATCAAATTATTTTAATCATTTCCATTAAAACAAACTGCTTCATTCTATAAAAAGCATCGACTTGATGTCGATGCTTTTTTTATCTGTGCTTCAAGTCCATTGGGCAGCGTAGCGGTAAAAGGAGCGCGTGAACAAAGCAACCGCACAGGCAGGCAACACAGGCTGGGCTGCCATCATTCACAATATCGTCACTCTTGTCAACGTCCTTTTATACAACGGCTTTGATTCTTACCCCGCCCCGGAACCATAGATAGGACTACTCCTTACTTGATTCGAGCTCCGGGAAATAGCGTTTCAACAGAGCCGCATATCGAGCCGTATGCCGCACGGGTTGTAACGAAACCGGCGAATGTTCATCGAACCGCAACCGATAATAGTCGCCATAGCCCTGTTGCAAAGCCTTCTCCAAGCAATCGAGCGACTTGACCGTATCGGTGGGTGCATACATGCAGGCCAGGTAGAAATAGTCGACAGGGCGTACCCGCTCCGAGGCCAGCAACTGCTGCTCCCACTTGGCCGCCTCGTCAAGGCGATGGAGGCGTGCCCAGGCTATGCCTTTGAAATTATCGCCCAGGAAAGAGGAGTGGTCGTCCAGCGTCAATACCTTGCGATAATCGGCCTCGGCCGCAGCCTTATCGTTCAACACAGTCTCCTGGATATAGGCTCTCAACAAATAGGGATAGGGCGAAGCCGGGGACAAAGTAACCGCCTCGCCATAATGCCCCAAGGCTTCGGGATAAAATTTCTCGTCACAGGCCAGAAGTCCGCGCAACAGACACACCTCGACATTCGTCGGGTCATACACTGCCGCCTGCCGGATAGCCTGGTCGGCAGCCACCCAATGCCCGGCGCCCCGTTCTATCTCGGCCAGCAACCGATAATACTCCACATTCTGTCCATCTTTCTCGATAGCTTTTTCAATATCGGCACGAGCCTCGTCAAACCGGCCCAAATGCAGCAGGCAGTACGCCCGGTTGTAATAAATCGTAGGGAGATTGAAAAAGCCCTCTTCCAATATGGTATCCCAGTCTCGCCAAGAGGCTGCATAATCATCATGAGCCTTATAGACCGCCCCCCGCACATAATAGAGCATGCCTTGCCGGGGAGAACGCCCGATATTCCGGTTCAAGCCGGCAATGACCTCATCATACGACTCCCTACTGAGTTCTATCAGATTCTGCATGGCTCTTGACTGACCGTCGTCGAGCAAAATGGCATGCAGGAGATCATCAACGGCCTCGGGCAATAGTCCCATTTCCCGATAAATCTCGCTGCGACCCAAATAAGACTCAGGGCTCTGAGGCGCAAAGTTTACAGCCTGTTCCAACAGCTGCTGGGCACGAGCCGTCGCGCCCTGGTGAGCCTCGACCCGCGCCAGCCCCAGATAGGCACTCTGGCTGCGGGTATCGAGACGCAGCAAATTGTTATAATCGATTTTGGCCAGGTCGTACTGTCCCAACCGACAGAGCAGGTCGCCCCTGTCCTTCAAGGCCTGACGCAGGTTGGGCACCAGACGCAGGGCACTGTTCAAGTCGGTCAGGGCCGACTTATCCTCGCCGTTCAATGTCAAAATACGAGACCTCAGCAAATAGGCGCGGGACAGATCCTCTTTTTCTTTACGGGGAAAATATTTGATGGCCTGATTGATATCCGCCAAGGCCATATCCATATTCCCCTGGCTGAAATAGGCAGCAGCCCGACAATAATAGGTGCGATAATCGCGTGGATTGGCGGCCAGCTCTTCGGCATAGACCTCCATCATGGCATTTACCAGATCGTCGTCACTTGCACCCCATACCGGAGCAGAGAAGAGCGATAAACCCAATAAAACAACACCCATCATGCAGTTACGTCGTGTACCCATCGTAAACCCCCTTTCTACTTTTGGTTATATAAGGAGCGGTCCCGCAAAGCCGCCTGAGGAGATTCTGCCCTCTCTCTGACGGACTCTTATCCAGCCGCGTCCATATCATTACCCAAATATATAAATTTTTCTCAATAAAACAACGGGGGAGGCGTGATTTTCGGGGGAGACCCATACCCTCTTCACACCCTCTTGCCCTTCAACCCAAATCAATCGTCTCCAAATCGTCGGGGACAAACACCTGCCCGGTGAAATGCTGCAAAGCCTCGGCCCGGTAAGCCTCCTTGCGAATGGCAAGATTGCGATCCTCGGTGTGGTAAAGCAGCAGATTTTTCACTCCCAGCTCTTCGGCCAAAGCCCCGGCTTCGAGCGCCGTACTGTGGTGCTTCTCGTAGGGCTTGAAAATCTCCCGGTCGCGGTAGAGGCAAAAGGCCTCGCACAACAGCCAGTCGGCATGCTCGGCATAGGTGCGGTTGGCCTCGTTGTAGGGCTCGTCGCCCAGACAGACGAGTGACTGCCCACCCGGCAACTCAACCCGAAAGCCAAACTGCTTCTCCTTGGTCGACAAGATGTCGAAACATTGGAATCGCATGTCGCCCACCTCGAAGCGGTCCTGGTCCTTCACCTCGCAGAAGCGAACCGACTCCCCCAGAAAGGAGCGGTCCTTGGCCGAGAAGGTCTCCCGGCATATCCAGTCGAGCACCTTCAACGCCTTGTCGTGGCCATACACGGTGAACCGACCTTCGTATCGATGGTTTTTCAGGCGGTTTATCACCATACGCACCACCCACACGGCCCCCAGAATGTGGTCGGTGTGGGCGTGGGTGACAAACATATCGTGTATCTCGCCCAGGTCGATGTGTGCCTTTTCGAGTTGCGAAAGCACCCCGTTGCCGCCCCCGGCATCGACCAGACAACGGGAGGTCGCCGTGCCCAGTACAAAACAGGTGTTATAGCAACGGGTAGCCATGGCATTGCCCGTACCCAGCATCGTGATAAAATTGTGATTCATCTTCGTCGTATTTCCGTTTTTACGGTCTGCAAAGATACAAAATGGAGCCAGCCCGGGCAAATCGGGCCGCAGGTTTTCACCGGGCGCAGGGACGATTCTCGTTTCATCAAACGACATGGAAAAGGGAGAGAACGAATTCGGAGCCCAATGTCTCCGTGTGTCGTTCCCTCCCGTAACTGTGTTATAATCGGAGTGTGTTATTTCCGGTCAAAAGCGAGGATCGTGCGTCGCAGTTGTACCAACCGGGTGAGCAGCCCTTCGAGCAACGAGAGGGGCAGCATGTTGGCACCGTCCGACTTGGCTTCGCGGGGATTGGGGTGGGTCTCCATAAAGAGGCCGTCGACCCCCACGGCCACCCCGGCACGAGCTATCGTCTCGATGAGTTCGGGCATACCACCGGTTACACCCGAGTCTTGATTGGGCCGTTGCAACGAGTGGGTAGCATCGAGCACGACGGGGAATCCAAACTTCTGCATCACCGGGATACCGCGATAGTCGACAATCAAATCCTGATAGCCGAAGGTGGTGCCCCGCTCGGTAATCATCACCCGGTCATTGCCGGCATCGACTACCTTCTGAGCGGCAAACTTCATCGACTCGGGCGAGAGGAACTGCCCCTTCTTGATGTTGACCACACGCCCGGTCTGGGCGGCGGCGACCAGCAAGTCGGTCTGACGGCACAGGAAGGCGGGAATCTGCAACACGTCGACATACTGGGCCGCCATGCGGGCCTCGTCGGCCGTGTGAATATCGGTCACAACCGGTATCTGGTAGGTCTCGCCCACCCGGCGCAGAATCTTCAAGGCCTTCTCGTCGCCGATGCCGGTAAAGGAGTCGAGGCGGGAACGGTTGGCCTTACGGTAAGAGCCCTTGAAGATGTAAGGAACGTGCAACGCATCGGTTGTCCGCACGATTTTCTCGGCAATCTCCATGGCCATCGACTCCCCTTCGATTACACAGGGGCCGGCCATCAGGAAGAAGTTGCCGCTGTCGGTATATTTCAGTTTTTCGATTTCCATTATTTCGGGTTTAATTGATTCATGACGTGTATCGTGTGGCAGGCCACCACCCCGGCCGTCTCGGTGCGCAGGCGGCTCGGCCCCAGCATCACGGGCTGGAACCCGCAGGCAAGAGCCTGCTCCACCTCCTCGGGGCTGAAATCGCCCTCGGGGCCAATCAATATCAAGGCATTCTCGCCGGGTCGATAGAGCTCGGTCAACTCCCGACGCTCACCCTCCCGGTAGCAGTGGGCAATGAACTTCTGCCCGTCAAAGGGACGGGCTACAAAATCGGCAAAGGGTGTCATCTCGGAGAGTTGCGGCAATACCGCTTTGAGCGATTGCTTCATGGCCGAGACAAGAATCTTGTTCAACCGCTCGGTCTTCAGCTCCTTCCGCTCCGAGAACCGGCAGCGCAGCAAGGTTATCGAATCGATACCAATCTCGGTAGTCTTCTCGGCAAACCACTCGATGCGATCTAGATTCTTGGTGGGAGCAATAGCCACATGCACCTGAGTGGTCCACGGGTTAGGGGCAGCCACCTTTTCGAGCAGTCTTACGCTGCAACGCTTCGGGTGAGCCAAGACAATCTCAGCCCGATAGCGTGTACCCCGACCGTCGATAATACCTATCTCGTCGCCCTCCTTCATGCGCAGCACCTTCACACAGTGCTGGCTTTCGGTCTCGGGCAACTCGTGGAGCGTCTCTATCTCGGGAGCATAGAATATCTGCATGGTCTCTTTGCGTCAATCAAGCGTTGGCCGGTTTTACCCGTTGGTGTTTATAGTGGAAGGTCAAGGCAAACAGCACGCCGATGACAAGGGCATATCCGGCAAAGATAGTCCAGCAGGAAGTCCAGTCGGTTACTCCGGCTACGGTATGCGACTTGATTACCCAGCCGGCGCCATAACCACCTACAATCGAACCCAGACCGTTGGTCATCATCATGAAGATACCCTGCGCACTGGCTTTGATTTCGGCCGGAGCCTCGTCGGCAATAAAGAGCGAACCCGACACATTGAAGAAATCGAAGGCCATACCGTAGACAATCATCGACAAGATGAGGAAGAGTACCGAGAAGCCTTCGGGCCCGCCGATGGCAAAGAAGCCGAACCGCAATACCCAGGCCATGAAACTGATAATCATCACCCGCTTGATGCCGTAACGGCTCATGAAGAAGGGGATAGCCAGTATAAAGAGGGTCTCGGATACCTGCGAAAGCGACGACAGAATAACGGCATATTTAACGGCCCACGAGTCGGGCGAGGTAGCCTTGAAGCTGTCGAGGAAAGGCACCCCATACATGTTGGTCACCTGCAAGGCGGCACCCAGCAGAAACGAGAAGAGCAGGAAGACGGCCGTGCGGTAGTTCTTGAAAAGCGACAACGCGTCGAGCCCCAACATCGACAGGAGCCCACTGTTCTTCATCGCCTTGGCCGGCGGGCAAGCCGGCAAGGTGAAGCAATAGAACCCCATCACTACCGAAGCGACACCGGCCATAATCAGCTGTCCGTTGTTGGCACTGAATCCCGTAAAGTTGTCAATCCACATGGCCACGATAAACCCGACCGTACCCCACACCCGCACCGGCGGATAGTCCTTGACCCGGTCGAGACCGGCTTTGTCGATGGCGTTATAGGCCACCGTATAGGAGAGCGAAAGGGTGGGCATATAGGCCAGCATGTTGACCAGCATGGCAATCTTGAACCAGTCGTAGTCCGAGATGAATGCCGCACTGAAAAGCGCAATGGCTCCCACAAAGTGCAAGCCACCCATGAGCCGCTCGGCGTTAATCCATTTGTCGGAAACGATTCCAATCAGTGCCGGCATGATGAGCGAAGCGATACCCGACAGGGCAAACACGCTGCCCACGAGTGCGCCGTCAAAAGCCAAACCTCCTTCTTCGGTAGGGGTCGTCATATAAAGGCCCAAGGTACAGAGCCAGGCACCCCAAATGAAGAATTGGAGAAAATTCATTACGATAAGTCGTAGTTTGATATTTTTCATATAATTGTGTTTTTGTATTGCGATTTATCCTCTACAACCCTACATGGTTTAGATCAGCAGGCAAAGCTACCAAAATATCGCTGTTTTCACAAGCGATTATCTCTTTTATTCAACTCCTCCTGTATGCGGGCGGCCTCTTCGTAGGCCTCCTCGGCAATAGCTTTTTCGAGCTTCTCCTTCAACTCCTTGCGCGAACAGCTCGACAGGCCGCGGCCCTTCTGGGCCGGTTCATGGTCTCCCCGAACGATATTTTTCTCATCGCTCTCTTCGTAGATAAACCCAGCCTCCTCGATAATATCCTGCATGACATAAATATCGGAGCGGGTGCGCAGCGCGATAGCGATGGCATCGGAGGTGCGGGCATCGACCCGAATCTCGCGGGTACCGTCGTCGAAGACCATCTCGGAGGAGAAGACTCCATTCTCAAACTTGTAAATGCAGACCTCCTTCAAACGAATACCGAAGCCATGGGCAAAACTTACAAAGAGGTCATGCGTAATCGGTCGCGGCGGTATGATACCTTCGAGCGATATAGCTATCGACTGAGCCTCGGCCACCCCTATGACCACGGGAATACGGCGAGGGCCCTCCTCCTCGGCCAACACCAAAGCGTATGCACCTTTTTTCACTTGACTGTATGTCAATCCCAGGACCTTTAACTTAATGCGATTTTCCACGTTCGTTTCGTTTTTATGAAGAACAAATATAGTGAAAGGTGAGAGCAAAGACAAACGGAAAACAAAGTTTTCACGCTTTGGCTTAACCGAGCCGAATTCTATAATACCTTCTGTACATAACGCATTCCTTCCAAATCTCGTTCTATTGTCCTAATAGATACGACATTTTTCTCAGCGAGCTGTTTCCGAGGCTGTTTACCCTCCATGTAATCTGTGATAATCTGCTGTTTATTACGACGTTTCCCTCCTAGGAACTGACGTCCACAATCCCTACATTTATACTGCTGTATCTGCTCCCTTTGTCCATTTTTAACTACATGTGAAGCCCCACGGGAAAAGCATTTTTGGTGCCATATTTATAACAATCTTCACAAAGATGTAGAAATCGATATTTTACTGAGATTTCATCCTGAATTTTATCGACTAAGCCAGTTTATAAATAGATAAACATGAAAAGGGCCGAGTCTCGATGAGACACGGCCCTTTCTTTAATCTTTCACGTGTGTGCTTCTTATGCTTCGTGGATAGCGTCGTTAGGACAAACCTCGGCGCAAGTTCCGCAGCTCAAGCATTTATCGGGATCGATTTTGTAGATATCGCCTTCCGAGATAGCTTCTACCGGGCACTCGCTAATGCAAGAACCGCAAGCAACACAGTTGTCATTAATTACGTAAGCCATTGTTTTGTAGTTTTTAGTTTGAAATAATTAGATCTAATTGCAGCACAAATGTAGTACTTTTATTGCGATTGCAAAAAAAATGGGGGGATAATTTCTGGCGCAGCTTGTCTTCGGTTCCCAACCGGTCAAAGAGGTACAAGCCGAGGCGCAGAGAAAATGAAAAGTCAACGAAGTCGCTTATAGTTTCAACCATCTTTGCACGGTGTATTTATATACCCAAATACGCACCTTGTCAGCTAAAACAGAAACTACAAATACCCCTATCATAAAAATAAGGGCATATAAAAAGGATAAAGAATAATGCGATTCAATATATTTACAGGCTGTTACAAACAGACTATAAACAGAACTATCCATATGTATTAAATATACTGCAAATGCAGAGGTTGCAATCCAATTAATCCACGAAATAGAACCTATATCCAATTTTTTGAAAAATAGGAATAAGGCTGCCGATTCAACAATTATAATTGGATTCAAATATCCATAAGGACTAGCTGTAATACCTACTTTCAGAGCTAATGCTGCTATTCCTACCATAACAAACCCAGCAAGAAAATAGATTCCTAAATAAATGTATTTTGAATAACTAAATATCCCATCTTGATTTTTCCGCAAATAAGCCCCTATTAAGTATAATCCCACAAGACTTATTACACTCATTCCTTCATTAAAATCTATTGCTTTTCCTATATAGCCAAATATGGTACTAAACAGATAAAATGCCAAAATAAATAGTCCCAACTCTCTACGCGTTACTGTTTCAATAAACTTATTCATCATTGGAGCCATCATATATAATCCTATATATGAAACAACAAACCAGCGAAAAAAGATGTTACTATACAAATATTTAAATATATCCACCCTGTCAAACGACCCTGTTATAACAGATACAAAAATTGGACAAACTATAGACCAAAACAATATTTGAAATATTAAATTAGAAAATGATTTCAATTTCCAATGAATTCCAAAATATCCAGAAATAAGAATGAAACAATTTACGCAAACAATACAAATACTATGTAACTCTAAATTAAATAAAGTCCCTAATACATCATTTTCTAAAGTCTCATTAGTTGGCATTCCTCGGAATGGAAGATAATGACCTAATATTACCAAAAACATTGAGACTATTCTTAAAAGTTCTATATTAGAACTACGTTTCTGAGAAAAGGCCTTTTCTTTTTTCCAAAAATTAACTGGCGGTTTCATATATTTAGCTATTAAACTTTATTTTATTCTTTTATACATTTATATTATTTTGCACTGCAAAAATAGTATAAGCCGAGGGCAAAAACAAATTTATTTGTGCTTTGCTGAGGTGCATAAATTAAAGTCACTAATGCAACTATGAATGCAAAGAAGTAAAAATAGTCTTACGGGATAATCAAATTGAAGTTTTTCTCTGGGCCTTCTGTTAATTTTGTACTATACTTGTGGGATATATGCGGAGTCGAAGAGTTTAAAAAACGAACACTCTTTAGGAATATATTGTCGAATTTAACCCGTTTGTGTTTTCATTCAACCCTCTTTCCTAGGAAGAGTATGTATGAACCAGCGCTCAGTTTTCTGGCGATACGCTTATGATCAGCAAACTCCATCCCATTCGAGGTAATGGTGTGTACCTATTGTTTAAAGGGCAGCAACAGTTGGATAACTGTGTTTGCCTACGCTTTCGACTATTCCTCTTTCGAGAGTTTTTCCATCAGCAGAAAGCCTGTCTTTCTCTCGGTCAATGTTACTATGGGTTCCTTCCCTTCAATAGTGTCTATCTCCCAGTCTCCAAAGCGAGAACAGGTATCCACTATCGCAGGTCGTTCATCGATACCCGATTCTTGATGCTGAGATATCCTTCCTTCGGATGTTTCCCGTGCTTGACTGGTGACGGAGGTGCTTATACAAGTTGCCGTCTGTTGCCTTGTTCTTGTGGATACTGGTTATACAGATCATTGGATGGCCTTCCTGATGAGCTTGGCTAACTATCTGTACTGGTGAATATTGATACTCACGCAACTCTTTCTCCACCTGAAGGCGAAGCTTCTCGGTAAACCGCCGATGTCGTTTAAAACGCTCTTCCCGTTCTTCTGTCATTTCATAGGCTAATGCAGGATGATAGCCATATTTGCCCCTGTTATGTTTCAACTCTTGGCTGATAACCGATTTGTTCTTCTTCAGTAGTTCTGCAATCTCTTTTTGGCTATGTCCGGTTTGTAATAATACTGAGATTTGATAATTTTGTTCTCGAGATAAATGTACTTTCTTTTTCATTTGTAACACAAAAGACCGTAGTTTGATCTGACAATTGGTTGAAATATTTTAACCGATTGTGCTTTTGGATTGCATTTTCTATTTTAAATCACAGTGATTTTGTGACCGACTCCTGTTTGTCGATTTTATTTCGGCTCCCCGATAGCATCGTGATACGACGTGCTACGTGGCATCGCGGTGCGGAGTGACAATCCCGGCATAAAAAGGGCGACAGGACCCAAACGGCCCCGTCGCCCCTATATAAAATGAGGTGCGGTATTATTTCACCAATACCTTCTGTACATCGTTGTCCGTGCAAACCACATACACGCCGGGGGCGAGAGAGAGGGTGGTAGCGTTGCCTGCATACACCGCTTTGCCCGAGGCGCTATATACCCGATAGGCGGCTCCGTCATTCTCGACATGCAGGGTGCGGTCGACCACATAAACGTGTAGTTCCTGACGGTCGATTTCATCGACACTGCTTTGTATTTCAACCATATTCATGAAATAGTGCCAATACGGGTCTGCCTCATATTTCGATTTGCAATCGGTCGGTATATATAAGGTGGCGCCATATTGAGCGGGTGTAAATGTGTTGAAGGCAATCTCTGGCGGATTTTGGGGCCATGAATATATCTTTTGCATGTTGCACCCCCAAAAGGCATTCGCTCCAATGCGGGTTACCGATGCGGGCAAGGTTATGGACGGCAGACTGCTGCACCCGGAAAAGGCATAGTTGCCAATAGCGGAAACCGAATTTCCCATCGCTACCAAGGTTAATCTATTACAATTTTCAAAAGCGTAGTCACCGATAACAATCACCGAGTTCCCTATTGATATTGAGGTTAAGTTGTCGCAATATGAAAAGGCTTGATAGCCAATGTTCTTTACTGCATGTGGAATATCGATGGAGGTTAGACCACTGCACCTGGAGAAAGCCCATTCTCCGATGGTGGTCACCGATTCGGGCAGGGTTATGGAGGTTAATTCGCTGCAATATTCAAAAGCGCAATTACCGATGGCGGTTACCGAATTGGGTATACTTACATTCAGTTTTTTATCTGGCCACTTCGATAACACGGTCTGGTCTTTATTGTATAATGCCCCCTCTACCGATGAATAAGAAGGATTCTCTTCCGCGACGATAATTTCTTCCAGGCTTGTACAAGCCGAGAAAGCCCCGTTTTCGATCGTGGTTACCGAATTGCCAATCGACACTGTGGTTAAGTTCCGACAAGAAAAAAAGGCTTGGGAGCTGATACTTTTTACTGAATTGGGAATCTCGATTGTGGTTAAACCGTGGCAACCTGTAAAGGCCCCGTTTTCGATAGCAGTTACCGAGGTGGGTATGGTTACCTGCGATTTTTTATCGGGGCACTTTAATAGAGTGGTCTTGTTTTTATCATACAATACCCCGTCTACCGATGAATAGGAATTATTTCCTTCCGCGACGATAATCTCTTCCAGATTTTCACAATCCAAGAACGCATCGGTTCCGATGGAGATTACCGAAGCGGGCAGGGTTATTGAAACCAAGCTGCTGCACAGAAAGAAGGCATGAACTCCGATGCTGGTTACCGAATTTCCCATCGAAACCGAGGCTAAGCTGCTACAATTGTAGAAAGCCGCATATCCGATTGTGGTTACCGTGTTGGGCAGGGCTATGGAGATTAATTCGCTGCAACTCTCAAAAGCTGTTTCCCCGATGGCGGTTACCGAATAGGTATTGCCGTCATACGAAATCGACGATGGGATAACCACATTGCCTGAATAGGGGGTATCACCCTGAACAACCGTAGCCTCCTCGCCATTAAGACCATAATAAATTCCATCTGCTTGAAAGTCATACGCACTCATCGGAAATACTCCCGACAAGATTGCTGCAATCCAAAGCCAAATTTGTAGATGTATCTTCATAACGGAATTGGTTTATAATTCTGCCACTCCCCTTGCGGCAGGTATATAAATGAAAAGCGCAGGGGAACCCTCTATTTACGGGGAATAGAGCAAATACGCTTTTATAGAATTGTATGACAAAAATAAGATAAATTATTAAAAAAAACTACAACAGGTAATTTAATTTCATTCTCCCTCCATAGGTTCTTGTGCGAAAGAGACCTTTTGGAACCGTCTGTTTTTTTATTCCGAATGTGTGGCTGGTAAAAATCAAATACAATCCTGTCGAAACAATATCAAGGCGGTTTTCCCGTTTGATAGATAGTTACCCGATGATGAACCGAAGGCTACATAGCAATTCTCTGTGGCAGCGGATATTCTCGTGCAGAATATCGGCCGCGCGGTGGTGTGCCGGGGTGGTTGTGCTCCTGTCGCTGGTAGGCGGCACGGTGTGGGCGCAGCCTCGCAAGGTGCAAAATCTGCCCTATGCCGACTACAAGCTGTTGCACCTGGGTTTCTCCATCGGTACTCATGTGCAGGACATGACCTTCGTCCACTCGGGATTCGTCACCGAGAGTGGCGAAAGCTGGTACATGGATATTCCCGATTTTTCGCCGGGCTTCAACGTGAATCTCATGGCCGACCTCTACCTGTGCCAATACCTAAACTTGCGGGTGTCGCCGGGTATCTTCTTCGGCAACAAGGTGGTGAAATACCGGGAGTCGAATACGCAGGAGTATCGGACTCAGGACCTGAAATCGAACTATATCGTGCTGCCCGTCGAGTTGAAGTTCAGCGCCGAGCGCTGCAACAACTATCGTCCCTATCTGATAGGCGGTGTGATGGCTACGGCCGACGTGTCGAAGAAGCGGAACGACCTGCTCAAACTGAATACCTTTGACGGTTACCTGACTATCGGTTTCGGGTGTGACTTGTATCTACCCTATTTCAAACTGATTCCCGAACTGAAATTCTGCTTCGGGCTGACCAATGTGATTAATCGCAATCGCAACGACTTGAATGACCCTGCCGATATCAAGTTTACCCAATCCTTGAAAAAGGCCACCTCCAACATGGTGGTGCTTTCGTTCTACTTTGAATAATCGGTGATGGCCCGGTAGATGGCCGAGAAGAGTTCGGGCCGGACGTTGAGTTCGGCCAGGGCGTTGTGCGTGCGCGAGGGATAGATGCGGTTGCAGAGGAAGATGTAGATGAGCTCCTGCTCGGGGTCTATCCAGAAGCAGGTTCCGGTAAATCCCAGATGCCCCACGGTAGCAGCCGAGGCTTCGGGGGCGGTGGGGCTCTTCTCGGAATCTTTCGTGTCGGGCTTGTCAAAGCCCAGTCCGCGGCGACTGGTGGCACTCTTCTCGGTCAGGAAGCGGTGCACGGTCTCGGCCGACAGAATCTGTTCCCCTCCATACGAACCATTGTTGAGCCACATCTGGCAGAGTTTGGCCAAGTCGTTGGCACAGGCGAAGAGCCCGGCGTTGCCCTGCACGCCGCCGAAGAAGGCGGCCGTCTCGTCGTGCACATAGCCATCAATCAGTTGCCGACGGTAGAGGTAGTCGTGCTCGGTGGGGGCTATCCGTTCGACGGGAAACCGGTTGAGCGGACGGTATCCCGTGGTCGTCATGCCCAGCGGGGCATAGATGTGTTTGTGCAAATACTGGTCCATCGGTTCGCCTGTGGCGCTCTCGACCGTCTCTTTCAGGAGAATGAAGTTGAGGCAGCTGTACAGGTAGCGCTTCGAGCGGCGCAGCGGAGTCGCGATGATGCGGGCGATGAGGGTGTCGGGGAGCGACGCGGCACCATATACTCCGCGGGCAATTTCGATGGGAAACTTCTCGGAGGGTTGCGTGGCAACGAGGTCGGTGCGCAGCCGAGCGTGATGGTTGGCAAAGGTGCAGGCATCGACCGGTATCGAGTAGGTAGCGTCCGACCGGCGTTTGAAAAGCGGCGGGGTGAAACTTTGCGGGTCGATGAGGACGGCCGCCATGTTCAACGAGGCCCGCAGGCCGGTTTCGTGGAGCAGCGCCTGGCGCACGGTGAGGTTCCGCTTGTCGCTCTTGCGCAACGGTGCGAAGTAGTGGCTCATGGGACGCCCCAGTTCTATATCGCCGTCGTCGCAGGCCTTCATCACGGCGGGCAGGGTGCCCGTAGCTTTCGAGACCGAGGCCAGGTCGTAAAGGTCGTCGGTGGCGACCGGGTGAAGACGGGTCTCGTAGTCGAAATAGCCGTAGGCCTTGTTCCACACCACCTCGCCCCGGCGGGCTACCAGCAGTTGGCACCCCGGGAAGGCCTCTTGCGCGATACCTTCGGCAATGATCGAGTCGACCTTCGCGAGCAGTCGGCTGTCCATGCCCACGGCCTCGGGCTGGGTGTAGCCCAGACGGCACTTTTCGGTGCGTATGCCCTCGCCCTGTTCAAAGGCCCCTTCCAGGTCGACCGGCAGTTTCCCGCCGATGGCACAGCCGCCGAAGATTGCCTGTGCGGCATACTCCTGCATGAGTGGTGTATCTTCGTAGGCCAGCAGCAAGGCGCGGTTGTGGGCCAACTCGTGGTTCAACCGGTTCATCTGGTAGGGCGAGAAGAAGCAGACGGCGATGGCCTTGCCCGTTTGGCAGAGGCGCCCGATGCGGGCCCGGTACTGGGTCTTGTCGCTGTGTATGGCCACAATCACCCGGTCGTAGTGGTGCAGGGTGTCGAGCAGCAGCGACAGGTCGGTGCTGTCGTCGAAGCGTCCCGCCTCGGGAGTGTAGAGTGCCGTGGTCTTCTGGAATACCGATTGGGAGTTGCTCCCCACCGATACGACGGCTATCCGAGTCTTGTCCAGGTGGGTGACGGGTATCGTGTGGTGGCGGTTGTGCAGCAGGGTGAGTGCCTCGCTGTGGAGCCGGCGGTTCAGCGCCTCGTATTCGGGGGCGTTCAGGTCGGCCACGAGCCGCTCCATGTCGATGGCCTTCCGGCAGGCCAGCCCCAGCGCATACTTGTATCGCAGTATCTTTTTACATTTCTCGTCGATGAACTGTTGCGACAGTTTGCCATCGGCAACCGCCTGGGCGATGGCTTTGAGCTGAGCTTCGGGATTCGAGGGGTTCAGCACGATGTCGTTGCCCGCCAGCAGGGCCAACAGGGCCGTGTTGCCGAAGGTGGAGGCTCCTTTCATTTTCAGGGCGTCGGTGAAGACGAGTCCCTCGAAACCCAGCGAGTCGCACAGCAGGTCGTGCACGATTTCGCCCGAGAGCGAGGCCGGTCGGCCCGAAGGGTCCAGCGCGGGGATATTCAGGTGGCCCACCATGACGCCCGACAGCCCGCTGTCGACGTAGCGTTTGAAGGGTTCTATCTCCATGCGCAGGAGCCGCTCTTTGCTGTGGGGCACGAGTGGCAGCGTGTTGTGCGAATCCTCCGAGGTGTCGCCGTGGCCCGGGAAATGTTTGGCCACCGACATTACCCCCTCGGCTTCGAGCCCCCGCGCATAGGCGATGCCCTTGGCCGAGACGTTGTCGAGCGTTTGTCCGAACGAGCGTTTGCCGATAACCGGATTGGCGGGGTTGCTGTTGATGTCGAGCACCGGGGCAAAGTTGACCTGTATGCCCATGCGACGGCATTGTCGGCCTACGGCCCGCCCGTATTCATAGAGAAGCGAGTCGTCTTGAACGGCTCCCAGCGTCATGTTGAAGGGAAACTTGGGCGTGTCGGTCAGGCGCATGGCCAGCCCCCATTCACCGTCGAGGGTCATGAGCAGGGGGACCTTCGACAGGGCCTGGCAGTAGTTGGTGAGGGCCGCCTGGTCCTGCACCGATCCCGAGTCGAAGAGCAGTCCGCCCACCTTCAACTCCCGCACGAGACGTCGCAACGACTGGCGGTTTTGCGGCGTGTCGCTGTTGCGCACGGTGATGACAAACAGCTGGGCCGTGCGCTCTGCGGGCGAGAGGGTGTTGAAAACCGAGTCGGTCCATTGTTCCATCTTTTGTCGGTCGGCCTCCCGCAGCAGGGTCGGTTCGGCCGCCTGTCCCGATGGGGCGAACAGGGTGAGAAGAAGAGCCGTATATACTGCCAGTCTTTTCATGAGTCGTTATTGAGGGTTGGCCGGAGCGATGCGCACCTCGTCCAGAGCCGAGATGGCGCGATGCGCCCGGGTTTCGTTTTCGATGTAGTTGATGACGGCGTCGCGCAGGGAGGTGGCGCTGTTTTTCCGCTCGGTTGCATTCAGACACGGCGTCATGTGGTCGCCCCCGTTGGCTACGTAGTCGATGGTGGCCACCGAGTAGATGCGGTTGTCGTCGATGGGAGCCCCGTCGATGGTGAGGTTGGTCGCCTTCCCGTCGGTCAGGGTCATACGTACCTCGTGGCTGACGGCCTCGCCACCCCGCGACGCGATGATGTCGAAGAGAGCACGCAGGTCGCTACCCTTCAACTTGATGAGGCTGAGCGTGTTGTCGAAGGGGAAGATGGAGTAGACGGTGCCGAGCGTGATCTCGCCCTGCATCAGCGGGTTGCGTATGCCACCGATGTTGGTGATGGCCAGGTCGGTTGGTTCGCCGAAGGTGCTTGCCGCCTCGCTCTTGATGATGTCGGCCGTCAGGTTGGTGAGCAGGGAGCCGGGACGGGCCGCCTCCATGTATTGGCTTGCTGTGCCGATGACGATGTGCATGATGCTGTCGACACTCGTTTTGTACTGGGCTACAAGAGCCTCCATCTCGGGTTCGGGCGTCTGGTCCCAATGGGCATCGACGGGAATGAGCCGCGAGGTGATGCCAAATTCCGTGCGCGCCGTGGTGCAGGCCGAGAGGGTGAGCAGCGCAGCCGCAAATATGGTGTAGAGGTGTTTCTGTGTTGTTTTCATAAGTCGTGTGCAATGGGATTATTTACTTTTATGAGGATCGATGGCGATGTAGCCCAGGTAGGCTCCACCCATACCGGTTTGGGCGATGACCACCTCGCGGCCCTCCCGGTTCTTCACGCGGTAGCGCAACTCGGAATCGGGGTTGGCATCGATTTTCTCGGGGTCGATTACGGTGTGCGAGTGTCCGCCGATGATAAGGTCGATGTCACTGCTGGCGGCAGCCACCTGCGGGTCGGTCGTGTCGGAGGCATTCTCGGCCGAGTAGCCCAGGTGCGAGAGGACTACCACAATGTCGGCACCCTTCTCTTTGAGCAGTCGGGCCGTCTGGTTGGCCGCCTCGATGGGGTCGTGGAAAACCACTCCCTTGCACAGTTCGGCCGGAATCAGATTCTCGGGGTTGACGTTCAGAGCCAGGAAGCCTACCCGATAGCCGCCTATTTCGCGGATTACCCACGGCTTCACCAGCCCGGCCAACGGTGTGGCCGACAGGTCGTAGTTGGTCGAGATGAAGTCGGCCGTCGATTGCTTGACCAGCTCGGCGAGCTTCGTCAGGCCCGCGTCGAACTCGTGGTTGCCCAGCGTGCGCACATCGTAGCCCATGGCGTTCATCGCCTTAAATTCGACATCGCCTCCGAAGAGGTTGAAATAGGGCGTGCCCTGAATGGCATCGCCCGCATCGACCAGCAGCACGTTGGGCTCGGCACTGCGAATGCTGTCGATGATGGCCATGCGGCGCACCACGCCGCCCAGTCCGCCGTAGCTTTTGTGCGACGGGTCGAAGGGCTCTATCTGGCTGTGGGTGTCGTTGGTGTGCAAGATGACGACGCGCCCCTCCTGCGCCAGTCCGCACAGGGCGACCGAGAGGCATATGGCCGTGATTCCGAAGATTTTCTTTACCATAAGTAGCAGGGTATTTTTGTGAGTTACTTGATTTCTGTTGGACGAAATTACAAATTTCGGGAAGATATATCAAACGGGCCGTTAAATTTGTTGCGTCCCGGATTCTTTTTATCCTCAATGGAAGCCGGTTGACGAGTAAAAAAAACGGGTATCTCTTGGCTATGTGGCAAAAAAGTTGTTACTTTGCACCGCTTTTCGTAATCTCTGGCAGGAAAAGTGGCCTGTTACATTACGTTTCATTATAAACATTTTAAATAGCTATTAAAAATGGATTTAGTTAAGATTGCAGAAGAAGCATTCGCATGCGGTAAAGAGCACCCCGATTTCCGCAGTGGTGACACGATTACCGTATCTTACCGTATCAAAGAGGGTAACAAGGAGCGTATCCAGCAATTCCGCGGTGACGTTATCCGCATCTCGGGTCACGGTAACAAAAAGCGTTTTACGGTTCGCAAGATGTCGGGCAACGTAGGTGTAGAGAGAATCTTCCCTATCGAGTCGCCGTTCATCGAAGAGATCGTAATCAACCGTCGTGGTAAAGTGCGTCGCGCCAAATTGTACTATCTGCGTGCACTCACCGGTAAAAAAGCCCGTATCAAAGAGAAGAGAGTTTAATCTCTTTTCCGAGGCATATAAAAACCGCATCGAGTTATCGGTGCGGTTTTTATTTTTTGTAACCAAATCATATGAAGGAGAGCTGCTGTTTTACCAGCAGACACCAATACCGACGTAATGTCCCATTTTCTTGAACATGTCGCTGTACGACGGTTCCAGGTTGAAGTTGTATTGGAATGAGTATTTGAGGGTGATGTGCCAGAATTTTACGATGACACCCACCTCGGGCGATATGGCGTTGGCCCAGACAAATTCGTGCTCCTCTTCGTTGTCTTCGTCAAGAACCGTTTTCCAGATACCGTGTCCTGAATATCCGGGTCCGAGGGTGAACCAAACCGGCGGGTAGACTTTGATAACCCAGCCAAAGGCGACATTGGCTCGGGGGTGTATCGACTCGTCGGGGATACCCTTCATGGCGTGAAACACATCGACGTTGGTACGCAGGGTAAAGAAGCCTCCGCTCTTGTGGGTGTTGCAGGTACCCACCGAGAAACCGATGGGGGTCGTGGGGTTGTATTCATACACGAAGAACTCGGATTTTGATTTTCGGGATTCTTTCCAGTCTTTGATGTAGAGTATCTTTTCCTGGGCCTGTGTGGCGAGAATACACTCCTGGTCGATGATTTTCTGGTAATAGGTCAGGGCCCGGTCGTAGTCTTTGTTGGCAAACAGATCCTCGGCCAGCATGAAATAGTTCTGGCAGTCGGTCGACATGGAGATCAAGGTACTCTCGTACTTGTTGCGGACATATTCGTCTTGTGGATTCAATTTCAAGATTTTGTCGAAATATCGGCTCGCAGTCATGTAGTTGACCTCTTTTAAAGCGGCGTCGCCCAAGTCGCGCCATTTGATGATGGAGTCTGCGGCGGCCATCTTATAGTCGACCGAGTCGTTGTAGAGTTTGTATTCCGGTGTTTGTTTGGCCAGTGCCAACTGGGTTTTGGCCTGGATATAGTTACCGGCGGCAAACAGTTTGGTGGCGTTGTCTATGGCTTGGAAATAGGGATTTTTCAGCTTCCGATAGGGGTCGGACACTTGATAGGTTTTGGCCAGACCCGCAGGGAAATTGAAATTGGGCATTTCGTATTTGTCGAATCCGTTGCAGTAGATGGTCAGTATTCGACCGTCGTAGCTGGTTCCTTTCCCTTCGGTAGGAATAACCAGCGAATATTGTTTGTCGTTTCCTATGGTGTCGATGGTTATCGAGAGAATGTCCTTATGGTAGGGGCTATCGTAGTTGCTCTTGAATATCAGCTCCATGGATTTGTCGCATACGAACCGGATCAATGCCTCTTTGCGGTCTTCGTGGGCAAAAATGTCAATCGATGCGGTGTTGCTTATATCGATTACCTCGAGCATCTTTTGTGCGTGGCTGTAAAGGGGTGTGAATAAGAGAATGAGAATAATCAGTTTTTTCATAAAGTGGAAGGTTGATTAGTGAATGTTGAAGGAGTCGAGACTGAATCGTTCGTTGCGGTCCAGCACTTTGTTGTTGTAACGCTCGGGCTGCCAGGTGCGCACCTGGATACACGGTTGGGTTTCGTCCTTGAAGTCGATGAGCAGGAACACGAAGCCGGTGTCGTTGTAGGTGCTGGATCCCCACTCCTGTTTGAGGGTGACCCCATAGATGGTGGGATTGGCCGGGTGGCGCATCACTTCGATGTCTTCAAATTCCACGTCGATATATTTGTTGCGTTTGAAGCATCGTTTCAGTCCGGCAATGTATTGGGCTTTCGACTGGGTCATGTATTCGACTCGTTCTCTTCCCAGGGAGTTGAAATAGGGGTTGTCGCTTTTCTTTATCTTGATAACCTTGCCGGTGATAATCAGGGCGTCGTCGCTGAATACCGATTCGATGTATTTGATGTCCTTGCGGTTGTAGGCGGTTCGGAAACTCTCGACGAAGTCCACGATGATTTGCCGGCGGGCAAAATCTTTCAGCGAGATGTTGGCGCCGATAATGTCGACGTAGCGGTTCTGTTCGAGGGCGATGTTTACGTAGTCGATTAATCCTTGATTGCTGAAATTGATGACAATCTCCTGATCCTGCTTATCCTTGGGGGCCGACAATACGGTGATGGCTATGTTACGGATTTGGTACCCGCCGCCCGGCAGCCGGGTTACCTTCTCCTTTACCAGAGAGAGTGGGCAGGCGATAGTCGAGTTTTTCCAAAGCTCCTCGATGCTTTTCTTGGCGCCGTCGGTACACCAGTCTTTGTCAATTTTCGGTTTTTTGCCTTCCATGACCGCGGTGTTGAACGACGAGAGCAGCAGCGAGGCGTTCTCCTCCATCGTCTTTTGGAGGGTGGCATCGGCAATGCCTTCGGTAATTTCAAATCGGGTGTTTTCTAATTGTGCTTTCGATGTGAAGATGATGAAGCACATTGCGATGAATATGAATATCTTTTTCATGTGATTGAAAGTTAAAATAATTTTTTCAAGTTATGCTGGGGAATGTTGCTGAAAAAGTCGGCCTGAATAGTCTTCGTGGCAAGTTGCCCGATTTCGCCTGTCGGAATCGAGCAGACAATCATGTGCAGATAATGGTAGGTGTTGTTGTGAAACACGATGACACATTGCAACGTCTGCTCGTCGAGCATCTGAGTGCCTATGTAGGGTGTGAAATCGTCGGCGAATGCCTGGAACAGTTTGGAGAGCCGCAGTTCGAACGACGGGGTGTAGCCTCCATACATTCGGTGGGTGACACAGAACAGAGGGTCTATGCCGGTAATTCCCCACATCACGTTGCGCACCGACTGTTCGGGGTACTCGGGCGAGAAGAGCGCGTGCAGATTGCCCTTGTCGTCGAGGGTATAGTATTTGTTCTCGTTGAGAATGTCGAGCATGAACGACTTTCCCTTCGATACATACAGTCCGATCGAGTCGTTGTATAACGATTCGATGGGAGGCAGGTCGTGCGGGGGAAGCGAAGCCGAACCGGTAGAGGAGAGTAGGGTGGCGTGAATCTCCTGGTCGGCTGTTTTCTTGTCGGTGCCGAAGATAAGTTCGCGGGAGGCCGGGAACTCGATTTCGAGCCGGTCGAACAGGTTGAAATAAAATGTGGCGTGGAAACGTTTGTCCGAGTCGGTCAACTGAAAGTCCGACGGAATGATGGCTGCATCGATGACCCGTCTCATCGATTTGAACTGCTCCGACCCATATGGCTTTCCGTTGAAGGTGAGATCGATGTCTTTTCGCTTCAAATAGGTGGTCGCTTCGTCGAGGGTCGAGGTCATGCACAGTTGCAGGGTCAGTCGCTCGAGAAACTCGCAAATGGGGCGCCCGATCATCTCTTTGCTCTCGGGACTGAATAGCGAGATGCCCACGTGACGGCTTTGGGTGACGGGGTCACACTCGATGATGACCTTTTTGTCCGAGATGGCGGGTATGTCGACGGTTGTGTCGCAGAGCGTTTCGGGCAGATGCAAGTCGGCCAGAATCTGGTTCTGAGCCTGGACGTTCGTACCGATGAGCAGGAGTACTGCCAGGAATATCAATCGAAGTTTCATAAATTCTCTTATCCGTTATCGTCCCCCTCTTCATGTGGCCGCATCGGTCAGATGCCTGGCTTGAAAGAAGAGAATGTGAAACCACTCATACTGATTGCTTTCGTGTGATTATATATTTCTTATTTCATTTATTTTCAGCAGGTAGGTATATCGGTCGTGAGCAATCTCCTGTTTCAGGTCGATATATCGCAGGGCCTGATTGTAGTCTTGGTTGACCCCGATGCCTTTGGTATAGGCGTCGGAGAGTTCGTCGAGGGCTTCCAGATTACCATATTTATAAGCCAGTTCTGCCCATGTGATATATTGTGATACATCTTCTCCTACCCCTATTCCGTCGCGATAGAGCCGGGCGAGGTTCAACATGGCATTGGGTTCATTTCGTTGGGCGGCATTCGAGAACCATTCAAAGGCTTCTTGGGGCTTGTTGTAGTCGAAGAGCAATAGTTCGCCCGTGCGGTTCATGGCCGTAGCGTCGCCCTGTTGGGCAGCCTCCTTGAAGAGGTAGAGGGCTGCATCGACGTCCCGGTTTTTATTTATTTTATATTCGGCTTCGATTACTTTGGCTCGGGCCGGAGCCATTTGTTGCAGTTTGGCCAGATATTCCTGAGCGTATTGAAGCGAAGCCTTTCTTACGTTCTTGGGCGGGAGCGAGGCATTGGCCATGATGATGTCCATCGAAGAGGAGCCGTAGGATTGGGGCAGTTCATCGATTTTATCGCCCAGCGATAGGCAAAAGAAATAGTTGGACAGGAATGATAAAGCCTCGATGTTTCCGTCGGCTGCGGCTTTTTGTAGTGCTTGCATGGCCTTTTTGGAGTATTGGGGCGATTCGAAAAACTCCTTCTCTCCATAGTTATAGGCATGGAGCATACCCAGGAGATATTGATTCTCGGGGGTCTCCTCCGCCTCTTCCAGTTGTTCCAGTATGGCTTTTTCCTTTGCGATGACATCGTCGGTTTTGGTGGTATAGTTTCCCGAGTAGCCGGGGTAATAAGAGTCGACCTTGCAAAACTCGGTTTCGAAGATGCGATTTTTCTTTTCTTGCGAACCTCTGGTTTGCGATTCGGTGAGCGACTCTTTGCAGGATCCGGTCATGAAACCGCTGCTCGGTTTCAGCGAGAAGGCAATCGACCCCGTGTAGTTGATGTTGGTATCGGAACTCTTGGTCTTGTCAATCAGATTGTTCGCTACATTGGTTATCAGCGTATTGAGAATGTTCAAACCGGTGAGCCCTCCGATTAGCGAGCCTAAAAACTGAATGCCCGATTTGGCCCAGTCGTATTTGTTGGCCGTGGGGGTATAGGTGAGGTTTATGTTGTATTTGAAGGAGAAGATACATGCCTTTTCATCGATATGGCCGCTGGTTACTTTGGATTGCAAGTTGTCAAACATCTTCATGGTACCCAGTGTGTGTCGGGGCGTGTAGTTACCACACTGAAATCGTTGGCCAACGATAGCAGCGACGAGCGTCCTTTCAGGAAGGTTTGTTGCCACTGGGGCAGGTTGAATATACCCGAGTTGGGGCAGAGTGTGACTCTCAGTTCGCCCTGCTGTTCTTCGATGTCGATGATCCAGGCTTCGCGGCCATCGCTCATGCGTGATAACGAAACCCATCGGCCGCAGAGCTTTTTCAGGTCGGGTTGATCCAAAGCATGGCTGTTCGAGGTGTTGCCCGGGACAATTTCTATCGTATAGGGATTGATAAAGAGTTGATTCTCGGTGGCTTTGGCCAGAGATTCGGCAAGGAGGCCTTCGTGAGAATTCTCGACCGGCTGTTGAACAGCTGGTGGTGTTGGTGTTGGTGTGAGAGTCAGGTCAGGAGTCTCGATACCCGGTGCATAGTCCTCCATTGCTCCCTGGTTATTGGTCAACTCCTCGTCAAAGTGGGGAATTGATAACTTGTCTTCGAGAGCCCTCAGGTGGAGGGTGGCTTGGGCCGATCGGGTGTCGTCGAGTTCGAGATTAAGGTACAGACGATACATGGCAATGGCCGTTTCCAGCCACTTGGGGTCGGTGTCGGCATATTTTTCGCATAGTTGAGCCGCTTTCAGATAGGGGTCGGCATAGCGGGGCACCAGGTTGATAATGGTTTGATACTTGACCAGCGCCGAGTCTATCTGACCGTTGTTGGCAGCAAGGTTGGCCTGGTAATAGAGCATGAGCAGTTCGTTTCGTGTAGGTTGTTGCGCGAACGAAAAAAAAGGAAACAAAATAAGCCCCAATAAAAACAATTTGGCTTTCATAATGTGTTTTTCCTGTGTCTTACGATCTCGTCAAGACGATGTTTAAATGAAGAGACGTGAGATCGTGTCTGGCTTGTTCCCCTTGTTCCATGACTTTTAATTGCCCCCTATTCTTCAATCAATAGGTGCTGCTTCGACATGAATGGTTCGATTTGCCGACTCTTTCTCTCCGTAGAGGAGCCAAAGTTGAAACCTCGAAGACAAGCGTATAAACGCCCCTTTGATTTCTGTGAGCCTTAGAGAAAAGGCTTACAGACTTACAAATATAATAAATATTTCTTAAACAAATCAATTGTATATAAAAATATATAAAATGATATGGTTGGGTTAGATGTCGTGAGATAGCTCTTGTTTTCTGTGGGGAAGAAAGTTTACGCTGTCCCTTAACGAATTGAAATAAATTTTGCGATGCCCGTGGTTTGCACTATCTTTGCAAGGAAAATGCAAGGCAGGAGGCTGGTGGGCCGCGACGGTATGACTGCTGGCGGACAGCCTCTTGGCAAAGCGACATTTTGACAGCGCGGGGCCGCGATGATGAGTCGGGTCGTGTATGGTAAGGCGGGTCGGAACGATTTCGGCACTGTTTTTGTCGGTAATAGATGTAGAAGATAAATAACTCTAAATAATAGAAGAGATGAGCAAAAAAGCACTTTTGATGATTCTCGATGGCTGGGGCATCGGCAATCATACGCATGCAGATGTAATCTACAATACCCCTACTCCTTATTGGGACTATCTGTTGAAAACCTATCCTCACTCGCAGTTGCAGGCCAGCGGCGAGAATGTGGGTTTGCCCGACGGTCAGATGGGTAACTCGGAGGTGGGTCACCTCAATATCGGTGCCGGCCGCATCGTTTACCAGGATTTGGTGAAAATCAACAAGGCTTGTGCCGACAACTCCATCATGCAGAACAAAGAGATCGTTTCGGCCTTCTCCTATGCCCGTGACAACGGCAAGAATATCCACTTCATGGGATTGACCTCGAACGGTGGCGTGCACAGTTCGCTCGACCACCTGTTCAAGTTGTGCGACATTGCCAAGGCATATGGTTTGGAGAATACCTTTATCCACTGCTTCATGGACGGTCGTGATACCGACCCCCACAGCGGCAAGGGCTTTATCGAGGCCTTGGAGGCTCATTGTGCCGCTTCGGCCGGCAAGGTGGCTTCGATTATCGGTCGTTACTATGCCATGGACCGTGACAAACGCTGGGAGCGTATCAAGGAGGCTTATGACCTGTTGGTCAACGGTATCGGCCGCAAGTCGGACAACATGGTGCAGGCCATGCAGGAGTCGTATGACGCCGATGTGACCGACGAATTTATCAAGCCTATCGTCAACTCGACCTGCGACGGTCGCATCAAGGAAGGCGATGTGGTTATCTTCTTCAACTACCGCAACGACCGTGCCAAGGAGCTCACCATCGTGCTCACGCAGCAGGATATGCCCGAGGCCGGCATGCACACCATTCCCGGTCTGCAATATTACTGCATGACTCCCTACGACGCTTCGTTCAAGGGCGTGCATATCCTCTTCGACAAGGAGAACGTGCACAACACGCTGGGCGAATATCTGTCGAAACTGCACAAGAGCCAGCTGCACATTGCCGAGACCGAGAAATATGCCCACGTAACCTTCTTCTTCAACGGGGGGCGCGAGGCTCCGTTCGAGGGTGAAGACCGTATTCTGGTACCGTCGCCCAAGGTAGCCACCTACGACTTGAAGCCCGAGATGAGCGCCTACGAGGTGAAGGACAAACTGGTCGCCGCCATCAACGAAAACAAATATGACTTTATCGTTGTAAATTATGCCAACGGCGACATGGTGGGTCACACCGGCGTCTACTCGGCTATCGAGAAAGCCGTGATGACCATCGACGCCTGCGTGCGCGATACGGTCGAGGCTGCCAAGGCCAACGGCTACGAGGTAATCATCATTGCCGACCACGGTAATGCCGACAATGCCGAGAACCCCGACGGTACGCCCAACACGGCACACTCGCTCAACCCCGTGCCGTTTGTTTATGTGACCGAGAACAAAGAGGCTCGTGTCGAGAACGGAATCCTGGCCGATGTGGCTCCTTCGATTTGCCACATCATGGGATTGCCCCAACCGGCCGAAATGACGGGGCACGACCTGTTGAAATAACTGTAATCCATGATTGGAATATGCCGGAGCGCATCTGTTTGCGTTCCGGCTTTTCTGCCTTATACTAACCGATGAAAACAACCGTAACCGAGGAGATTATGCTACAAGTAGGCCGTGCTCTGGTGAGCCTCGACGTCATAGAACGTTTCTTTATCTGTAACCTCGACAAGTGTCTGGGGGCCTGTTGTGTCGAAGGCGACGCGGGGGCGCCGGTCACCGAGGAGGAGTGCCGAAAACTCAAAGAGATACTCGGCGTGGTGTGGGACGACTTGCTGCCCGAGGCCCGTCGGGTAATCGAGCAACAGGGGGTGGCCTATGTCGATGAGGAGGGCGACCTGGTGACTTCGATTGTCAACGGCAAGGATTGTGTCTTTACCTGCTACGACAGGAACGGCATGTGCCAGTGCGCCATCGAGAAGGCCTTTCGGGCCGGGAAGATCGATTTCTACAAACCCATCTCGTGCCACCTCTACCCCATACGGTTGAAGGAGTATCCCGACTTCTCGGCCGTGAACTATCACCGCTGGAAAATCTGCAAGGCGGGCGAGGTGCTGGGCCGGCGCGAGCAGGTGCGGGTCTACCAGTTCTTGAAAGAGCCGTTGATTCGTCGGTTTGGCGAGGCATGGTACAACGAACTTTGTGAGGCCGCCGAGGCCTATTTGCAGCAATATGGCGAGTAATGCGGTAAAATACAGCTACAAGCAGATTTGGCACATAGCCTATCCCATACTCGTGAGCCTGGTGATGGAGCAGCTTATCGGCATGACCGATACCGCTTTTATGGGCCGGGTGGGCGAGGTGGAGCTGGGTGCGTCGGCCATTGCCGGGGTCTACTACATGACCTTTTTCATGATAGCTTTCGGGTTCAGCCTGGGGGCTCAAATCATCATGGGGCGACGCAACGGCGAGGGGAACTACCATCGCATAGGTCCTATCTTCTATAAAGGCACCCTCTTTCTGCTGGGGGTGGCGTTGGTGCTGTTTGTCTGTTCCTATTTCGTCTCGCCCGTGCTGTTGGCCCGCTTTATCGACTCGCCCCATGTCTATGAGGCAGCCATGAGCTACATACACTGGCGGGTCTACGGATTCTTCTTTGCCTTTGTTGCCGTGATGTTCCGGGCCTTCTTCGTGGGGACGACGCAGACCAAGACCCTCACGCTCAACTCGGTGGTCATGGTGCTGTCGAATGTGGTGTTCAACTACATTCTCGTCTTCGGCAAGCTGGGATTCCCGGCCATGGGCATTGCCGGAGCCGCCATCGGGTCGTCGCTGGCCGAGCTGGTGTCGCTCGTCTTCTTTATCGTCTATACCCGTCTGCGGGTCGATGTGCGCAAGTATGGGTTGAACCGTTTCGGGTGGCATGAGGGCGACTCCCTGCGGCATATCCTGAACACCTCGGTGTGGACCATGATACAGAATTTCGTGTCGATGTCCACCTGGTTCCTCTTCTTTATCGCCGTCGAGCACCTGGGTGAACGTTCGTTGGCCATTACCAACATTATCCGCAACGTGTCGGCCCTGCCCTTTATGATAGTCATCACCTTTGCCTCGACGTGCAGTACCCTCATCAGCAATCTGATAGGGGCGGGCGATGCCCGGTATGTGCGGGGCACGATGAACCAGTGCATTCGCATGGCCTACCTGTTTGAACTGCCTCTTATCCTTTTCTTCGTTCTTTTTCCCACCCTTATCCTGCGCATCTATACCGATATGCCCGACCTCATATCGGCCTCGGTGCCGTCGCTTTTTGTGCTCTGTTCGGCCTATCTCCTTATTGTCCCGGGCAATGTCTATTTTCAGGCCGTTTCGGGTACGGGTAATACCCGCATGGCCTTCTTCCTGGAACTGCTCACGCTGCTCATCTATATTGTCTACGTAGTGGTGATGATTTTCTATTTGCGTGTCGATGTGGCCGTGTGCTGGACTACCGAGCACATCTATGCCCTGGGCATCTTCCTGTTCTCGGCAGCCTACATGAAGCGGGGTAAATGGAACGATAAAAGAATCTGACAGTTAGTCGTTACTTGTTATTTGCAGTTTCGTTCTCACGTATTTTTATTCGATTTTTCCATGTATAAAATTTGTTAGTAGAGTTGCAGGTTTTAATAAAATTAGTATCTTTGTCATATAAATGTAATTCGCGGGGACTTTTAAGAATGGCTTATAATTTTTTGTAAGGAGGTTTTATGGTAAGAAGAGTGTTAATCGTGTGTGCGTTTATAAGTGCCTTTGCTTTGACAGGGGTGCAAGCCACTCTCGTAGCTCCTTACCGGTTGCCCGATATTCCCGACAGTTTGACCACCCCCGATGCGAGAAGTGAGTATCTCATGGAACATTATTGGGATAATTTCAAAGTGGAGAATCGGATCTACTTGGATTCCTTGCAAGTGGCGGAGCAGGCCTTTGTCGACTTTGTCTCGATTATGCGCATCGCTCCCCGAGAGGGTACGATGAAAGGAATAAACGCCTTGTTGAAGAGGGCCTCCTGCGACGAAGATATTCTGTTGATGTATGCCGGTTTTGCCGACAAATATCTGTATAGTGGACAGGGGCCTTTTGTGAGTGAAGAGGCTTATTTACCGTTCGTCGAGGCTGTTCTCGACTCCAAGAAGGTCGACAAGTTGTATAAATTGCGTTACTCCTACCAGTATGACGTAATGACCAAGAACCAGCTGGGTATGGAGATTACCGACTTTGAATACAAACTGCCCGGGAAGGATAAAGCCTATCGCATCAACAAGTTGAAATCGCCCTTTATCCTGCTTTACATCAATGACCCCGAGTGTGAAGACTGCTCGTTGGCTACTTTGCGGCTAAGTGTGTCGCAGGCTTTGCTCAACGAGGTGCGAGCCGGTCGGCTTACCATCTTGTCGCTCTATCCCGACGGGGAGACCGAGGAGTGGTTGGCTGGCGTGGCAGAATATCCCAAAGAGTGGATAGTGGCTTCGATGGAAAATGGAGACCGCTATTTCGACCTGCGGATTATGCCTACCATCTATTTGTTGGATAAAGATAAAAAAATTATATTACGCAATGCTTCGCTCGAAGAGGTGGAGCAGGTATTAAAGCAAGAAGAATAAGAGGAAAGAGACTTTGTGGTGTTGATTCCAAGACGATGGGAATCGTTATATTTTGAGATCCCCTCTGTGCGTGAGCATAGTTTTTTTTGACCCAATAACACCTGAAAAGGAGGAATCGGCCACAAAGTCTCCTTTTTTCCTGGATAGATTGATGGAAGGGGACTTTCTTTCCCTCTTTCAGGCCCAGTCGACTAAGCCTATAAAAACAATCTGCCCCGGCCCAAAAATAAAAAACGTGACGGCTCTTGCGAGCAGTCACGCTTTCTATGAATGAGGTTATAACTTTTTAATTAGTTATTGTCTGCCGGTACAACCGATACATACGAACGGTTCTCCTGACGTTTACGGAATACTACCGTACCGTTTACCAAAGCAAACAGGGTGTGATCTTTGCCCATACCCACGTTTTCACCCGGGTGATGAACTGTACCTCTCTGACGTACCAAGATGTTTCCGGCTTTGGCATATTGGCCACCGAAAATTTTGATACCCAATCGTTTGCTTTCCGATTCACGACCGTTCTTAGAACTACCAACACCTTTCTTATGTGCCATTTTCTTAGAAGTTTAATAGGGTTAAGCAACAATTTCTTTAACTAACACTTCGGTGAAATATTGACGGTGACCGTTCAAGCGACGATAACCTTTTCTTCTTTTCTTCTTGAAAACAAGAATTCTTTCACCTTTCACGAGGCCTTTCTTACCGTATCCGTCGTTCGAAACAACCTCGCATACGACCTTCGCACCTTCTACGGTGGGAGTGCCTACGGTTACTGCTCCGTCTTTGTCGACGAGCAACACTTTGTCAAATTCGAGAACGGCGCCATGCTCTGCTCCCAAATAGTGGACAAACAATTTCTTTCCGTTTTCTACCTTGAATTGTTGTCCTTGAATTTCAACAATAACGTACATTTTTACTTTTTCTTTTTACGTTTATCTCTGCCGGGCGGGGTCAATGTCGACACCTCTTTTTGAGCCCATATCAGAATCAGCCCACAAAAGTACGATAAATTTTTGTTCCCCACAAATATTCAATTCATTTTCTCCAAAAAAGAAATTTCTACACGGCTCGCCCGCCTCCATTTTCGCGATACCGCATCGGGACGGTGGTATGACCTCGCGTCACCCCGCGCTACGACGCGGGGTCCAGTAAGAAGAACAACGGTAGCTGTTTATTCCTCCCCTCGCCTTTCACTATTTTCCCAGAAAACAGGAGGCGGCTCGGGCGTGTTCAAATCGAAAACTATGTTTTCTATTTGCTTCTCCCCTCGCCTTTCACTATTTTTGCGGTCAAACTTATAACGACTAAATGAATTATACTCTTTTTGCTCCCGAAAAGCTGTCGGGAGCCATCACTTTACCGGCCTCCAAAAGCATCAGCAACAGGGTGTTGATTATCCAAGCCTTGTGCCCCGAAGCCATCACGGTCAAGAATCTCTCGGATTGCGACGATACCCGGGTGATGCAACAGGCCTTTGCCCACGACGACAGCACGATCGACATACACGGTGCCGGGACTGCCATGCGGTTCCTCACCGCCTATTATGCCCAAAAACAGGGGTGCCGCCACACGATTACCGGCTCGGCGAGAATGCAGCAACGCCCCATCAAGATTCTGGTCGACGCCCTGCGCTCGCTCGGTGCCGACATTCGCTACACCGACCGCGAGGGATTCCCGCCGCTCGATATATGCGGCCGTTCACTGATCGGCGGGGAGCTCCTGCTGCCCGGCGACGTAAGTTCGCAATACGTCTCGGCACTGCTCCTGATTGCCCCGGCCATGCGCAACGGACTCACCCTGACCCTCACCGGCGAACTGGTGTCGATGCCCTACATCGAGATGACACTTGCCATGATGGAACATTTCGGCATCGAGGCCCGACGCATCGGCCACACCATCGAGGTTCCGGCCGGCACCTATCGCCCGGCCCCCTTCCGGGTCGAGCCCGACTGGTCGGCCGCTTCCTACTGGTACGAGATGGCCGCCCTCGCCCCCTCGGCCTCGATTCGTCTGCCCGGGCTCAGCCCCCACAGTCTGCAAGGCGATGCGCGCATCGAGCATCTGTTTGCACCGCTCGGGGTATCGACCCACCCTTCCACCGGCGGGATAGAACTAAGAAAATCGGACAGCCACATCGACACCTACACGCAAGACCTCTCGGAGCAACCCGACCTGGCTCAAACCCTCGTCGTGGCCTGCTGTTTGCTGGGCGTCCCCTTCCATTTCACCGGTCTGCAAACGCTGCGAATCAAGGAGACCGACCGGATTGCAGCCCTCTGTAAAGAACTGAACAAATTAGGATATAAACTAATATCTTCGGACGACTCACTCTCCTGGGAGGGTGAGACCGTCGAACCGGAGGCTCACCCGGTCATCAACACCTACGACGACCACCGCATGGCCATGGCCTTTGCCCCGGCGGCCTTCCGGTTCCCGGGCATCACGATTGCCAACCCCGAGGTTGTCGACAAATCGTACCCCCGCTACTGGGAACACCTGCGCCAGGTGGGCTTTACACTCGACACCCCGCAGAAAGGAGACTCCACGCTATGATCATACTCGTCGTTGCCATCATACTCCTGGGGCTTGTCACCTACTATTTTCACCGCCGCGACCTGAAAAGAGAGGCAACCGCCGGCCCGCAAACCGAGGCCGAAAAGAGCCCCGAGCCCCCGCAGGAGTGCTGCGGACAGCACCTCGTGTGTGAACGCGACAGCCTGCTGGCAGCCGTGAGCAAGACCATCGAATACTACGACGACGAGGAACTGGACGAGTGGAAGGATACCCCGGCCGACCAGTACACCCCCGAGCAGGTGGAGCTGTTCAGGGAGATATTCTACACCCTGCGTCCCGACGACGTGCCCGGGTGGGTGCGCAGCCTGCAACTGCGGCAAATCGAAGTGCCCGAGGAGCTGCGCGACGAAATACTGCTCGTGGTCAACGACCAAAGAAACAACCAATAACTATCGTTTACAATGGACATTCTCAACTATACGTTTTTTCAAAATGCCTTGTGGGCCATACTCCTCATCTCGATCATCAGTGCCATCATAGGCACCTACATCGTAGCCCGGCGCATGCTCTTCATCACCGGCGGAATTACCCACGCCTCGTTCGGCGGACTGGGCATCGGCTACTACCTGGGGATAAGCCCCACCCTCTCGGCCCTCTTCTTTGCCATACTCTCGGCCCTGGGGGTAGAGTGGATTTCGAGGGGCAAATCGGTGCGGGAGGACTCGGCCATCGCCGTCATCTGGACGCTGGGCATGGCCGTGGGCATCATCTTCATCTTCATGACACCCGGCTACACCCCGGGGCTCACCGAGTTCCTGTTCGGGAACATTCTCACCATCACCCGCACCGACATACTCGTCTTCGCCGCCTTCGCCGCCCTGCTGGTCATCTACACCGGGGCACAGTTCAGGCACATCGTCTTCACCGCCTTCGACCCCGACTTTGCCCACACCCGGGGCATCAACACGCGGCTCATCAACTACATTATGACCTTCTTCGTAGCCACGGCCGTCGTCCTCTCCATTCGGCTGGTGGGCATCATGCTGCTCATCTCCATACTCTCCCTGCCGCAGATGATTGCCGAGCTCTTCTGCCACAAGTTCAAGAGTATCATCTGGCTCTCGGGGCTGGTCAACCTGCTGGCCGGCATCGGCGGGCTCCTGCTCTCTTACTGGCTCGACGTTCCGGCCGGAGCGACCATCGTCTTCACCCTCATCATTGCCTACGCCGCGGTCAAGCTCATCACCGGCCGGGTGCAGGCGGTCAGATACAAAAGACAATAAAACACCCGTTTTTCAGTTTAAAAAGATGGCCTTTTATCCCTGCCGCATTTGAAGAAGAGAGTCTCACATATCATCGCCCTGCTGGCCGTACTCGCGCTCGTATCCTGCTCGACCAAGAAGAATACGGCCTTCACCCGCTTTTACCATAGCTTCACCACCCGGTACAATGTCTATTTCAACGGGATAGAGAACTACAAGGAGCAAATCAAGACGATGGAGAACGAGTATGAGGACAACTTCACCGACCTCATCTACATGCACCCGGCGCAGGCCTATGCCAACCCCAAGGACCCCCAGCCTACCGGCAGCTTCGACCGCACCATCGAGAAGTGCCAGAAGGCCATACAGCTGCACTCCATCAAGAAAAAACCCCGTCGCAACTCCAAGAAGATGAGCGACCCCAAATACCGCGACTACCTCAAACGCGACGAGTTCAACCCCTATATACACAACGCCTGGCGGCTAATGGGGCAGGCCCAGTATTACAAGGGCGAGTTTCTCGAAGCGGCAGCCACCTTCCTCTACATCTCGCGTCACTTCACCTGGATGCCCGACCTCGTGGCCGAATCCAAGTTGTGGCAAGCCCGGTGCTACATCGCCCTGGGGTGGCTCTACGAGGCCGAGGACATTCTCCAGAAAATCAACAACGACAAGTTGCCCGAGTCGCAAAACAACTGGTTTGCCACCGTCAATGCCGACTACCTCATACACAAGGGCGAATATCAGAAGGCTATTCCCTTTCTCGAAACGGCCATCAAGTCGGCCCCGAGCAAACGCCAGCGCATCAGGCTCACCTTCCTGCTGGGACAGCTCTACGAAAAGACCCAGGACCCGACCCGGGCCTACCAGACCTTCGGGCAGGTCATCTCGATGAATCCTCCCTACCGCACCGAGTTCAACGCCCGCATCAAACAAACCGAGGTCTTCTCGGGCAAGAATATCGACAAGGAGGTGAAGAAACTCACCCGCATGGCCTCGCGCGACCGCAACAAAGAGTATCTCGACCAGATATACTATGCCATCGGCAACCTCTACCTCTCCCGCAAAGACACCCTCAAAGCCATGGAGAACTACCGGCTTGCCAACCAGACGAGCACCCGCAACGGCATCGAAAAGGCCATTTGCCAGGTGACCCTCGGCGACCTCTATTTCGACCGGCGCGAGTATGTCGATGCGCAACCCTGCTATGCCGAGGCGCTGCCCCAACTCAAAGAGGACTTTCCCCGCTACGACCTGCTCTCGCGGCGCTCCACCGTGCTCGACGAGCTGGTGGTCTATGCCCAGAACGTGGAGTTGCAGGACAGTTTGCAGAATCTGGCCGCCATGAGCGAAGAGGAGCGCAACAAGGCAATCCAGAAAATCATCGACGACCTTATCAAGAAAGAGAAGGAGGAGGCCGAGAATCTGAAACGCGAAGAGTATCTGGCCCAGCAACAGGGTCCGCAGTTCAACAGCAGCAACGCCGCCAAGAACAACGCCACCATGATCTCGGGCGACAAGTCGTGGTACTTCTACAACAAGACGATGGTATCGGCCGGTAAGACCGAGTTCCAGCGCATCTGGGGTAGCCGTAAACTCGAAGACGACTGGCGGCGGCGCAACAAATCGGGATTCTCGATGAGCGACTTTGCCGAGAAGACCGAAGGCGGAGGCGGTGAAGAAGGAGGCCCCGAATTTGACGAGAACGGCATGCCCGTCGAGGAGATTCCCGACAGCGCGGAGACCGCGGCCGCCGACGACCCCCACAAGCCCGAGTTCTACCTCAAACAGATACCCATGACCCCCGAGGCCCTCGAAACCTCCAACGAGGTGGTGGCCGAAGGTCTCTTCAACATGGGCCTCATTCTCAAAAACAAACTCGAAGACTATCCCGCCGCGATAGCCAACTTCAACCTGCTCGAAGAGCGGTTCCCCGAGAACCCCTACCGGCTCGACGTCTATTACAACATGTACCTCATGTACATGCGCGACGGCGACGAGGTGACCGCCGGCCTCTACCGCGACAAGATACGGTCGACCTTCCCCGAGAGCCCCTACGCCCAGGCCATGGCCGACCCCCACTACCTCGACAACCTGCGGCGCATGAGCACCGAGCAGGACTCCATCTACGAGGCTACCTACGCCGCCTATCTCGAAAACGACAACCGCACGGTACACGACAACCGCGCCTTCATGGAGCAGAAGTACCCGCTATCGCCGCTCATGCCCAAGTTCCTATTCCTCGACGCGCTGGCCCACGTCGGCGACAAGCAGTACGACCAATTCAAGGCGGGGTTGAGAGACCTGCTCGAACGCTATCCCCAGGCCGATGTATCGCCGCTGGCCTCGACCATGCTCAAAGGGGTGGCTCAGGGACGCCAGGTGGCCCAGGGCGGCGGCAATCTGCGGGGCATGATCTGGAAGGCCCGCCTCACCAACGACACCACCACGGTATTCAACGACTCGGTGCGGGCCACCTTCACCCAGGACCTCAACGCCCCGCACGTGCTCTTGCTGGTCTATGCCACCGACAGCGTATCGTCCAACCAACTGCTCTTCGACGTGGCCAAGCACAACTTCACCAACTTCGTCGTTAAAGATTTTGACCTCGAAATAATGACCTTTAACGAAATAAGTATGTTAGTTGTCAAAGGATTTAGTAACTTTGAGGAATTATCCCACTATCGCCGGCTCCTCGACAACAGCGAGACCTTCCGCTACCCGCCGGGCGTGAAGCCGATCATGATCAGCGAGGATAACTTCAAAAAACTGCTCGAAGGATACAGTTTTGAAGACTACTTCCTGTTCCTTGAAAACAATCCTCAACCTACTGAGCCTTATGAAGAACGGTAAAATACTTTGGGCCGACGACGAAATCGATTTACTCAAACCGCACATTCTCTTCCTCCAACAGAAGGGATACGACGTCACGACCGTATCCAACGGACGCGACGCCCTCGAAAAAGCGGCCCACGAGGCCTTCGACCTCATCATTCTCGACGAGAACATGCCCGGTCTGAGCGGACTCGACACCCTCAGCCAGATCAAGATGGACAACCCCTCTATCCCGGTCGTGATGATTACCAAGAGCGAGGAGGAGAACATCATGAACCAGGCCATCGGCAACAAGATATCCGACTACCTCATCAAACCCGTCAACCCCAACCAGATACTCCTCTCCATCAAGAAAAACCTCCACCACAAGGAGATTATCCTCGAAAAGACATCGAGCGACTACCGGCAGGAGTTCCAGCACATCAGCAGTCAAATCAACGACTCCTACTCGTGGGACGACTGGTACGAGGTGTACAAAAAGCTGGTATTCTGGGAGCTGGAACTCACCCAGGCCGAGAGCGACATGGACGAGCTGCTCACCCTGCAAAAGAGCGAGGCCAACAGCGCCTTTGCCAAGTTTGTCAAGAAGAACTACGAGAAATGGATTACCGGCGGCGAGCACCCGCTGATGAGCCACGAGCTTTTCAAGACCAAGGTATTCCCCCTCATAGACCAGGGCGAAAAAGTCTTTTTCATTCTCATCGATAATTTCAGACTCGACCAGTGGCGGGTCATCAAGCCCCTGCTGAGCGACTATTTCACCGCCGAGGAGGATCTCTATTTCAGTATCCTGCCCACGGCCACGCAATATGCCCGCAACGCCATCTTCTCGGGGCTGATGCCCAACCAGATTGCCCGCATGTTCCCCGACCTGTGGGTCGACGAGGACGAGGAGGAGGGCAAGAACCTCAACGAGGCGCCCCTCATTCAGACGCAGCTCGACCGGTTCCGCAAACGCTACACCTTCTCCTACCACAAAATCAACGAGTCGGCCTTCGGCGAGAAACTCATACAAAACTTTACGCAGCTCGAAAACAACCAGCTCAACGTGTGCGTACTCAACTTTGTCGACATGCTCTCGCACGCCCGCACCGAGTCGAAGATGATTCGCGAACTGGCCTCGACCGAAGCGGCCTACCGCTCCATCACCGAGTCGTGGTTCAAGCACTCGTCGGCACTCGACCTCTTCCGCAAGATTGCCGAGAAGGATTTCAAAATCATTCTCACCACCGACCACGGTACCGTGCACGTGAACAATCCCATCAAGGTCATCGGCGACAAAAACACCAACACCAACCTGCGTTACAAAGTGGGCAAATCGCTCAGCTACAACCCCAAACAGGTGTATGAAATCAAGTCGCCCGAGCGTTACGGACTGCCCTCGCCCAACATCAGCTCGACCTACATCTTTGCCACCAACCACGACTTCTTTGCCTACCCCAACAACTATAACTACTACGTGGGCTACTACAAGGATACCTTCCAGCATGGCGGCATCTCCATGGAAGAGATGATGATACCCCTGATTACCCTCACCAAAAAATAGATACGATTATGAAAACCCTTGTCATAAAGAACCTCGACCAGATTCGTCAAACCGCCCGCCAGTTCATCGACTTGATGGGCGACTACACCGTCTTTGCCTTCCACGGCGAGATGGGTGCCGGCAAGACCACCTTCATCAAAGCCGTGTGCGAAGAGCTGGGCGTCGAAGACCCCGTCAACAGCCCCACCTTTGCCATCATCAACGAATACCGCTCGGCCACGACCGGCGAACTCATCTACCACTTCGACTGCTACCGCCTCAACAAGTTGCAGGAGGCCTACGACCTGGGGGCCGAGGACTATTTCGCCAGCGGCGCCCTCTGTTTCATCGAGTGGCCCGAGAAGATCGAAGAGCTGCTCCCCGACGACTGCGTGAATGTCGAGATTGCCGAGACCGAAGGCGGTGCCCGCACCATCAACATAGACCTCTAACCGGGATAAACTCAACCCCTCAGCACCCGATATGCAACACACCCCGGCTCTCATACCCGCGATTATCGTCCTGTGCCTGTTCCTCGTCTCGGGCATACTCTCACTCGGTGCCGCCATGGCCAACTGGGAGTGGTTCTTCAACAGCAAGAACTGCCGCATCTTCACCTCGCGGCTCTCGCGACGGCAGGCCCGGTGGCTCTACGGCCTGCTGGGAGCACTCATCTTGCTCATGACCGCCGTCATTGCCCGCGACCTGTTACAAAAAGCAAAGCCTCACGAACCCCAGCCACGGTCAACCGCGGTCGTCACTGTCGTTCACCGCGATTGCAACACGGCTACAAACGACTCGGGCAGCACGATATTCGCCACCCCCAACGCCCCGGCAAAGAGCGGGGCTATTTCACAATCCTGAAATCCGGCAATGCCACACCCGATGCGGGTGACATAGAAACACAGCTCGGGGTGCGACCGGGCAAAGGCGATAAACTCGTCGACGTAGGGCCGGATAGTCTCCACACCACCCTGCATGGTAGGAATGGCATAGGATTGCCCCTGTAACCCCACACCTTGTCCCCACACCGCCCCGAAGCGCTGCATGGCAACCCGGGCGGCTCCCCCGCCGTGCATACCGGCCAGATTGCCGCCAAAGACGAACACCTCGCCGGGAGCCAGCGAGGTAATCGACTCGGGCGTAAACCGCACCGTCCTCTTTGTCGGAACGGCCGAACCGGCTACCGAATCCGGCACCTGATTTTCTTGCTGTTTCATCACGCCTTCGCTGTTTTTTATATACGCTTTTCAAAGTAACCTATTATTCCCGATTTTTCCACAATATCGGACACTTTTTTACACCCCTACCCGCTCCCGGCTGGCATACCCTTCGCCTCCGGTCTGCTCGTCGCCCCCCGACACCTCACCGCCGATAAAACAATTCACTCCGACGGTTGTTATATCTGCACAACATCTTACCGAACCCTTATTAAAACGAGTCTATTATGAAGAAAATTCTGTCCGGGGCCACCGCCCTGCTGCTCTTGTGGGGCCTCACGGCCTGTTGCGACGACGACAAAAAGAGTGACGAACCGGCTCAACCTGCCGAGGTAGAACTGGTCACACCCAACGTGAGCGCCCGCATTGCCGACCCGCTCAACCAAAATCCCTTCACGGGTATTCTCGAAATCTACCCCTGTAATCCCGAGACCTCAACCTACTACGGCAACTACATCAACAACAAGAAAACCGTGTTCAACGGCTACTATACCATTGTCGACGGCCACATCTACGGCGAATACAACCGACCGCTGCAACTGCCGGTAGGCACCTACAACATGGTCTACTGGGGGACTCCCAAGTATGACGAACCCATCTACAACACCCCGGCCATCAACGAACCCGGAATCACCCAAGATGTCGACCTCTCGACGCTCTATTTCAGACTGCGGGCCAATACCGACGGCACCTACATGCCGGTCTACGACCTGGTACACGCCGTAAAACCGGCCAACGTGGGACTGGAGGATCTGCAAGCGGCCCTCACCCGTGTAACGGCCGGGATACGAATCATCGCCAAAATGGAAGACAACTCGGAGTTCAACCCCTCCATCACCAGCATACAGGCCCGCATAGGAGGTATCGCCGAGAAGATGAATTTCTATACGGCCGAAGTCGAGAACACCACCAAGGTGGTCAAGTTCGACCTGGAACGTTCGGACGACAATACCGTAATGAGCAATGCCACCGTCATGCTCTTCCCCTCGGCCGAAAACCCGCCGTTGGAACTGATTATCACCCTGGCCAACGGGACCGAACACACCCTCACCAAAAACCTCAGTTCGACCCTCTCGCCCAATACCAAACTCACCCTCAACATCGTTCTGGGTGAAATCCTCTCGGGCGAGACACCGGGCGACTTCTCCATCGAAGACTGGAACGAGGTGAGCGAAACCATCGAATTCCCCATCATCAACTAAATACTTCCGACCGCAGAGGCTGGGGAATCCGCACGTCCCTGCCCCTGAACAGCCAGGCGGCCCCCGATAAACGGGAGCCGCCTGGTTTTCTGTTTCATCAATTCATCGACTCATCGCCCTACATCGGCGAGGGGCCACTCCCCCGGCACAGCCAGGCAGAAGCCATTCTCGCAACCGACTCCCTCGTCCCGCAACAGCGAGGCCTTGCGGTCGAGCCCTCCGGCATATCCCGTGAGTCGGCCGTCACACCCCACCACCCGATGGCAGGGCACCACAATGCTCACCGGGTTATGCCCCACGGCTCCACCCACCGCCTGAGCCGACACCCGAACTCCACCGTGCAGCAACGACAGCTGCCGGGCAATGGCCCGGTAGGTGACCACCTGCCCGCGCGGAATCTCCTGCAACAGGTTCCAAACCGCTTGCCGAAAGGGGGTACCTGCCAACCGCAGCGGAGGTACCTGCCCGGGATTCTCGCCTGCAAAATAACGGTCGAGCCACACACGCGTCCGATCAAACACCGGGAGTGAAACCGGGGTGCTGTCGCGCAACAGAGAGGCGGGGAAATACTTCTGCCCGTCGAACCACAGCCCCGTCAGACACTCCCCGTCGCCGGCCATCGTCATCGGCCCCAGCGGGGAGAGGTATTCACTTTTATAGCGGAAATTCTCCATCACACCTGTATAAAAACGACAAGCTCCCCGGCGTGAGCAGCGTCCGGGAGCCCGTTATTGAAATATCGAACGATTACATCACTCGACACTACCCGGTTCCTGCGGCTGAGCCGGTTGTTCGTCGGCCGGTCTCTCCGATTCCACAGCAGGCTCGACAGCCGGTTCCACGGCAACCGGTTGCTCGCTCGCCTTAATCTGCTCATACATGGCCACCATCATGAAGGCCGAGATGATAAGGGTTACCAATATGCCCACAATAAAGACAATCAGGCCAATGATATTCAGCACAATCATCATCAGGAAGCAGAGAATGATTTTGCCCATATTGCCGTGAGTCATCGACCAGCTGCGCTGAATGGCTCCGAAAACGCCCACCGAGAAATCGTCGACATAGGCATAAACCGCAAACATCAGACGCAGCGTAAGATATAAAAAGGCCAGAAAGCAGATGACGAAAATAAGGCCGGTGGTACCGCTGAACATCGTTCCCAAGGCATATCCCATTGCATACGGGTCGGAGAAGTCGGTCACAGCCAGACTTGCCCCCAGACCGGGCACCCAAATGACAAATCCTATAATCACAGGCAAGGCACTGACAATTCCCACCAACAAGTTCAGCCCGATTAACCCGCCCAGTTTACGAAGCATGTCGCCAAAAACCGAGAACGAAGGTTCTTCGCCCGCATAGGCATTCAGCATGATTTTATTCAAGCTGGCGCCGAACCATATCGGCAAGATAAAGTTCACCAGAGAGATTATCCAGTAACGAAATGAAAAAACATCGTTTCCTCCCACCATGGAGATAATCCACGACAGGACCATGATGCCCAGCAAAAGGCCGAGCATAACGATAAAGTGCTTGCGGGTCAACGCCCACCCCGTTTTCAATGCGCCATTGGGCGACAACAAATGTGCTTTCATATAAATATGTTTTTTAATAGCAGGTTTAACAGTTCTTGCAAATATAATATTATTAACAGAAATCCGGCACCTCTGGTCCATAAAAAAGAAATTTATCGCTACCTTTGAAGGAAACACGATACAAACGAATCACGTATGAAAAACGTCTCTATCGAAAAGGACTTCGCCACCGTCTGTCCGGCCCTGCGCATCGGGGTGATTGAGGCTCGGGTGACCAACAGCGAGAGCAATCCGGCGCTGTGGCAGCTCATCGGCGACGAGGAGTCGCGCATCACGGCCGCCTACCGGCTCGACGAAATAAACAAACGCCCCGCCATACAGGCCACCCGCAAGGCCTACCGGGCCTTCGGGAAAGATCCCAACCGCTACCGGGTATCGTCCGAAGCGCTGTGCCGGCGCATCGTCAAGGGCATGGGCATCTACCGCATCGACACGCTGGTCGACCTGGGCAACCTCGTCTCCATACGGGCGGGTTACTCCATCGGCGCCTTCGACGCCGACCACATCGACGGCGACACCATCACCCTGGGGGTGGGCCGCGAGGGCGAGCTCTTCCACGGTATCGGCCGGGGGGTGCTCAACATCGAGGGGCTGCCCGTCTACCGCGACCGCACGGGAGGGATAGGTACCCCCACCAGCGACGAGGAGCGAACGAAAATCTCGCTCGACACCCGCCACCTGCTGATGCTCATCAACGCCTACGGCCAAGAGATGCCGCTCGACGAGGCTATCGGCTGGGCGGTAGAACTGCTGCAACGCTTCGTCGCAGCGACTGACATCACCACAACAATCGTCGCGGCCTCGCAGTTCGACCTCTCGGAATAAACCCTGAAAACAAAAGATCTATAATTTTACGTGTTGTTTCGTTCTAAAAAATACAGGTAGAAATGAAAAGTAAGATGATTTCCGTATGGGCCGTTTTACTGCTGGGTACTTCCCCGGTTTGGGCACAGAAGTATCACGATGCCATTGTAGAGGATTCCCATGGCCCCGTGAAGATGATAAAGAGTGACGGGAAGATTTTCTCTTATGATTCCGACGGTCGCCTGACAACCGTAGACCATGAAGATGCGCCGGATACCAAGTATGACAACAACGGTTATCCCTTGGAAAGGTGCAGCAACGTGTGTACGCAATATGAATATAATGAAAACGGGCAGCTCACCTCGGAAAGCTATGAGACTTTACTGGGGGTAATGGTTATCGACTACTCATACAATTCGAGAGGCGATCGGGTTAAAAAAGCAACGACGTATAGTTTTTCCCTGATGAGTGTCGATACTTACCGGATCCTCCGTTATGACGACAGAGGCAACTGGATTGAGCGGGAAGTGCTGCATCGCAGTACGGACGACAATGGCAAGTTGGGGAACGGCACGGTGACGAAAGAGACCCGCGAGATACTCTATTTCACACCGGCGACACCGACGGGAGACTCCTCTCCGGCTTCCGGCACCGATAACTCCGACTGGGCATCACTGCGCGAAAGCCTCATCGGGAAACGAATTACCCCCCAATCGCCGGCATCTGCCGAGGGTTGGCAGGCGCTCATAGGCAAACGCCTTTCGCTCACGACCTACGGTATCTCGCAAAACGGGCAGGAGGCAAACCGGTTCGAATGCCAAACGGGCGAATACATCGAACTCGGCAGCGACGGAGTACTGCTCTGGGGAAACCGGTGCGACGGCAACACCTCTTACCGTTACCGAATCGACGGCAAACGCATATACCTCACCCAAATCTCGGGCAAAGAGACCGGCGACAAGTGGTTCGAACTGACCCGCCAAAGCAGCGGCCTCATCAAGACCGAAAGCAACCTGGGCACCTATCGCTACTTCCGCATAGACAACTAAGAAGCACCCGATAGCCGTCACCCCGATTATTACCTCTACCACACACAAATTACCCGATTATGAAAAAATTCCGCATCTCGCTTCTGGGGCAAGTGCTCATCGCCATCGCAGCCGGTGTACTGCTGGGACAATTCCTGCCGATACCCCTTGCCCGGGTGTTTGTCACCTTCAACGGTCTCTTCGGCAACTTCCTCAACTTTGCCATACCGCTCATCATCATCGGCCTCATCATTCCGGCCATCGCCGACCTGGGGAAGGGAGCCGGCCGATTGCTGCTCATCACGGCACTCATCGCCTACGGCTCGACCATCTTCTCGGGATTCTTCACCTATTTCACCGGCGAAGCCATCTTCCCCCGACTCATTGCCGGCTCGCCCCAGTCGGCAGCGGCCATCGACAGTTCAGCGGCTACCACCCTCAAACCCTTCTTCACCGTCGAGATGCCCGCCCCCTTCGACATCATGACCGCCCTGCTCCTCTCCTTCTGCATCGGGCTGGGGCTGTCGGCCATACAGGGTAACACACTACGCATGGCCGCCTCCGACCTGCGCGACATCATCTCGCTGCTCATCGAGAAGGTCATCATACCGCTGTTGCCGCTGCACATCTTCGGCATCTTCCTCAACATGACCCTCTCGGGACAGGTAGCCTCCATCATCTCGGTCTTTGTCAAGATTATCGTGGTCATCTTCGTGCTGCACATTCTCTTGCTGCTTATCCAGTTCTCGCTGGCCGGACTGGTGGCCCGCAAGAATCCCCTGCGGCTGCTCAAAAACATGCTGCCCGCCTATGCCACGGCACTCGGCACCCAGTCGTCGGCGGCCACCATACCCGTCACCCTGGCCCAAACCCTTAAAAACGGGGTGAGCAAAAACATCGCCACCTTTGTTATACCCCTGTGTGCCACCATACACCTGTCGGGCAGCACGATGAAAATCACCGCCTGCGCCATGGCCATCATGATGATGGCCGGCATGCCCATACACACCCTCGATTTCAGCGGCTTCATTCTCATGCTGGGCATCACAATGGTCGCCGCGCCCGGCGTGCCCGGCGGAGCTATCATGGCCGCCCTGGGAATACTCGAAAGCATGCTGGGATTCGACGAGACGGCCCAGGCTCTCATGATTGCCCTCTACATCGCCATGGACAGTTTCGGTACCGCCTGCAACGTGACCGGCGACGGTGCCATCGCCGTGGTCGTGGACCGTATCAACGGGAAAAGCGGACACCTCATGCAGCGTCCGTGACCGGCACGGCATCTGTATAGATATATACGATTAAGTAAATTTTATTTATAGTAGTCCAACTTATTAACACTTCGCGTATGAAAAAAGGAACATGGACAATCGTGGCTACTCTCTTTTCATTAGGAGCTATTGTCGGAACCAGTGCTCTGACCCACACCTCGGATTCTATGAAACAGAAACTATCGGCCGAAGAACAGATAAAGGCCGCTCCCAAAGAGGCCCTCGACTCGGCCCGTATCGACCTCGACAAGGCGCTGGCCGCCCACGACGCGCCGGCCGTCATCGCCTCGCTCATCAAGCAGTCGGCAGCCCAACTGCTCATCGACCGTGACAGCTTCCCCGCAATTATCGCCCGCACGGAAAGCCTGGCCGACCGCTCGCAGAATGTGGCCGAGCAGAGTCTGCTGCGCCTCATCTCGGCCCGGTTGTACCACCTCTATCTCGAGGATAACTACCAGATACGGCTGCGCGACGAGGTCGACGACTTCTCCCAGCCGCTTGAGACGTGGAGCGCCAACATGTTCTCGGCCAAAATCGACACCCTCCTCACCCAGGCCACAGCCCCCGTACAGGAACTGCTGACTACGCCGGTAAGTGCCTATCGCCAGGCCCTCACCATCGGCAGCGACTCGATTTTCCGCCCCACGCTCTACGACTTTGTGGCAAGCGAGGCTATTGACCTCTACAAGCGCATGAATCGTTACTCCCCCTTCCAGACGATTGCCCGCCAAGAGTTGCTGGTACCGGCACAGAAGTTTACAACCATCGTCCTGGGCAACAAGAAGCAGCCCGACGGCCGTATCCTCCAACTCTATGCCGAGGTACTCAAAGCGCATGCCGCCGAGGCGGGTTCGGCCCCGCTCATGATGTGGGATCTGCAACGGCTCGAATATCTGGGCGAAAACCTCTACTACAACCGTCATGAAGAGAGCCTCTTCCGCAACTACATCGACCTGCTGGGCGCTCTGCTCGAAAGCTACCGCGACAAGCCCTATTCGGTCGAAGTAGCCTCGACTCTTGCATCAAGACTGTGGGATACCGACCGCTACAACGATGCCCGCCGGGCACTCGACCTCTGCAACCAGTGGATAACAGCCTACCCCAAGTATCGCAACATCAACAATTTGGTGAATCTGCGCAACACCCTCACCGCCCGGGAAGCCTCCATCTTCCTGCCCAGCGTAGCCTATCCGGGCGAAAGCGACAGCGTGCAACTCTCCTACCGCAACATCGACAGCCTCACCGTACGCATCTACCGGCAACCCAAGCCCCTCTCGATAGCCGAGCAGAACAGCTATTACATCACCCCACAGACGTGTAACCGCGACGAGTGTGTCTATAACCACGACTACACCATCGACGACACCCTCTCGCTTGTGGCCCGCCAACGGAGCCTCGTCTTCCCGCAACTCGCTCCCGGACTCTATGCAGTCGAGATGCTAGCCGACGGCAAGGAACAACAATCGATCTGCTACTACACCGTATCGGGTGTGAAGGTCATTACGCGGCCGGCGGCCGACAAACAGGTCGAACTGATTGCCGTCGATGCCCGCACCGGCAAGCCCCTGTCCAAGGCCGAGGTGGTGCTCTACCAATCGAAGAGTTACCAAGGTACAGACGCGACCGAGAAGGCCCGGCTGCGCACCGACAAGAACGGACTCTGTCTCATCGACACCGAGGACGAAGGATTCCTCTTTGCCCAGGTTTCGACGGCACTCGACCGCTTTGCACCGGCCACCCTCCTCTCCTCACCGAGACTATACGACCGCGACGACAACAATACCCGCACCGCGCTCTTCACCGACCGCTCGCTCTACCGGCCGGGACAGACACTCTACTTCTCGGGCATACGCTACATCAACTCGACCAGCGAGAGCCGCACCGTAGCGGGTGAGCATTGCACGGTCTCCCTGCTCGACCCCTCGTCGCGCGAGGTGGCTTCGACCGAAGTCACTACCGACGCCTACGGCCAGTTCACAGGTTCGTTTGTCATTCCCCGCGGCAACCTGCTGGGCGACTACACCCTGCGCGTGAACCAGTCGTGGAGCGACCGGATTACCGTTGCCGTAGCCGAATACAAGCTCCCCATGTTCCGCGTCGAGTTCAAGCCGATGACCGAGGGGACCAGCTTCGGCAAACCGGTCACCCTGCAAGGGTCGGCCCGCAGTTACAGCGGGGTGCCGCAGGCAGGAGCCTCGGTGCGATACACCATCTACCGGCAAGCCAACCCCTTCTTCCGCTACTACCTGCCCTCCGGCCGTGAGGAGATTGAGAGCCGCACCACCACGGTCGACGCCTCGGGCAACTTTGCCATCACCTTTATCCCGCAACGCGACCCCTTCGAAGGAAACATCAATCGCGAACAGGCCTACCTCTATCAAATCGTGGCGACCGTCACCGCTCCCACCGGCGAAACGGTAGAGCAATCGACCTCGGTACAGGTGGGCGATTCGCCCTATTTCATCACGGTATCTGCCCCCCGATACCTCGACAAGTTCCAGTCGGCCGGACAGATTAAGGCTCAGGTGCGCACCCTCAACGGACAGACCGTCGAGCGCGCCTGCCGACTCGTCTTCTACTCGCTCTACAACGACACCGAAGGGCAACCGCTCGACAGCCTCAAAATCAAGATGCAGGTGGGCGAGGTGACCATCGGCGCCGACGGACGGGCCCTCTACCCCGACTTCACGAAATGGGCGTCGGGTCCCTACCGCATCGTGGCATTCAGCAACGACGAGACGAAACGGATTATCCGCTCGGAGTGCAATTTCGTACTGTACGGCGAAAAGGACAAGCAGCCGTCCTGCTTTGCCGAAATCTGGCTGCCCCGCACCGACATCACGGCCGAGGTGGGCGAGACGGTGAAGATACCCGTGGGTACCTCGCTGCGCGACGGCTACCTATACTACTCCATCTACACGCCCGACCATCTGGTGGAGACCCGCCTGCTCAAACTGAGCAACCGCTGCAAGACTCTCTCGATTAAGTTCGACAAGTCGTTTGGCGACGTGGCCACCGTCAGTCTGCTCATCGTGCGCAACGGCGAGATGAAGACGGCCCAAGTAACCATACGTCAGGCTCTGCCCGACCGAAAGCTGACCCTCAAAACCTCGACCTTCCGCGACAAACTCCTGCCGGGCAATCTCGAAAACTGGACCTTCTCGGTGACCGATGCCCAAGGTAACCCCGTCACGGCCCGCTTCATGACCGAGATGTTCGACGCCTCGATGCAGGCCATTCGCTCGCACAACTGGGCCTTCGATGCTCCGGCACCGATACCCTACGCCCGCATTTCGACACAACCCTCGACCGACCACCATTACGGCCAACGGCTGCAAGTGACCGTTCAGCCCGACTACCTGTCTACCCCCGACGAGACGGCTACGCAGTTCCTCTTCTTCAACCTGTTGGACGGTAGTAGCAGACGCTTCCCCATCTTCGCCTCCAATGCGGTAGCATCGGGCATACAAATCAATGAAGCCGATGCCGCACTCGACGAGGTTGTTGTCACCAAATCGGCAGCCGCAGCCAGCCCCGTATCAGGAGGAGAGTCATCGGCCCAACCCGACGAGAGCATACGCACCAGCGAAATAAGTACGGCCTTTTTCTATCCCTCGCTCACCACCGACTCGCTGGGACAGGTATCCTTCTCGTTTACCGTGCCCAACGAGAACACCACCTGGCAATTCCTCGCCCTGGCCTACACGCAAGGGCTGTTCAGCGGCCGCTACGAGGCGCAAACCGTTGCCAGCAAGCCGCTCATGGTGTCGCCCAACCTGCCCCGTTTCGTGCGTCAGGGCGACCACGTGACCATCGCTACCGCCATACAGAACCAGAGTGATGCTCCTCAGGACGGAACCGTTCGCTTCGAGCTCTTCGACCCCTATACCGACCAGGTGATTCAGTCCAGCCAGTCGGCCTTCATCATCGACCCCGGCAACAGCTGCACCATCGACTACACCTTTGCCGTGCCCGAGGGTGTCGAACTGCTGGGATTCCGGGCCCAGGCCTCGACCCTGCAACACAGCGACGGCGAGCAACAGATTCTGCCCGTACTCCCCGCCAAGGTTCTGGTGACCGACAGCAAGCCCTTCTACATTCCCGGCGGAGAACAGACTGTCCCCGTAGTGATGCCCGGCATGGAAAGGAAACTGCAATCGCCCACGGTCGAGAGCCTGCGCATGACCCTGCAATATTGCAACAACCCGGCCTGGTATGCCGTGCAGGCGCTACCCGCCCTCACCGACCTGACCGACAACGATGCCATCTCCATATCGGCCGTGCTCTATGCCAACAGTCTGGCCTCGTCGATGGCCCGCAGCAACCCGCTCATCGTCAGGGCTATCGAGTCGTGGCAAGCCGCCGGGGGCAAGAACCTCACCTCGCTCCTGGCTCAGAACGAGGAGCTGAAACAGATTCTGCTCTCGGCCACCCCGTGGGTACTCGAAGCCGACAACGAGACCGAGCGCTTGCAGCAATTGGCCACCCTCTTCGATACCAACCGGGCCAACCGGCTCTCGCGCGAGGCCATTCTCAAACTGCAAAACCTCCAAGGTAGCGACGGCGGTTGGAGCTGGTTCCAAGGCATGCCGGCCAGCCCGTGGGTCACGATGAACATACTCGAAGGCTTTGCCCGACTGCGTGCGCTGGGTGTTCCCCTCGACGACAGTACGATACACGAGATGCAGACCGAGGCCATCGCCTTCCTCGACAGGACCGTCGAACGGCAACGCCGACTCGAGCCCAATGCCCCCCTCTCCTACAACGACATCTGCTACCTGCTGACCCGATCCTCCTACCAGGACATTCCGCTGGGGCAGACCCTGGGGATACACCAGGCGATGATGGAACGGCTCAAACAATGGATTCCCCTCTCGACCATCGAGAAGGCCTACGCCGCCATCACGCTGCAACGCTACGGATTCACCGACGTGGCCCGTGAGATTGTCGCCTCGCTACGCCAATACGCCGTGACCACCCCCGACAAAGGTATGTTCTGGCCCAACAACCGCTCCTCCTACGGGTACAGCAACAGTGCCGTGCAGGAGCAATGTGCCCTCATCGCCGCCTTCACGGCGGTCGACCCCGTTACTACCGAACTCGACGAGATGCGTCGCTGGCTCCTCGCCCAGAAGCAGACCAACGAATGGGAGTCGGTACCCTCGACCCTCGAAGCCATCTACGCCCTGCTCTACGGCGGCACCGACTGGCTGGCGGACGACTCGATCCAGCCTGTCATCGTATGGGGCGGCCGGGAGATAAAATACTCACCCGAAGAGCCCTTCCTGGGATTGACCGAATACAGTCTGCCGGGCAGTCAGGTGACGGCAGCCGATGCAACGGCCGTCATCTCGACCGACCACCGGCAACCCTCGTGGGGAGCCCTCTACTGGCAATACTATGACGATGTGAAAAACGTGGAGGCCGCCTCGGTCAACGAGTTGGCCCTCGACCGGCAGATTCTCGTGCGCCAACCTTCGGGTACCTACGTTCCCATCAATACCGTGGCCCTGAAAACCGGCGACCGTGTGGCTGTACGGCTCACCCTCACCGTGGGACAAGACATGCAGTTTGTCTGCCTCACCGACAACCGGGCTGCCTGCCTAGAACCGGTCGACCAACTCTCGGGCTATACCTACCGCGAACGCATCGGATACTACCAGGAGGTGAAGAATACCGAGACTCGTTTCTATTTCGACTTCCTGCCCAAAGGCACCTATGTCATCTCCTACGAACTGAATGTCGACCGTCCCGGTGAATACACCCAGGGGCTATCGACCATACAGTGCCTCTATGCCCCGCAAATCATAGCCCGCACCCCGGCACAGACCATCATTGTCAAATAATCGCGGTCGACCCGACCGTTTCCCCAATTCTCCCTCCTGCCCCTCGGGCAAGAGGGGGAATTTGTATTACAAAAACATTACATTTGACAAAATTTACAAAATGCTATAAAATGATTACTTTTTTATAGAGAACATAATTATTTCTAAAAAAAAAGGTAACTTTGCAAACTGAAAATAGGGGGGTCTCATGTTTAATAGAAACTATCAATTTATACACATTCTATGAATTTTTCAAAGTTTACTGTAAGTAGTCTTATTGGACTGTTTCTTACATTCACTTCGTGCATTGATGCCGATTATGACTTGGGAAAAGACATCGACATGGAAGTGACCATAGGAGGAAATTTAAGTTTACCCATCGGGAAAACCGACACCATCAGATTGAGCCGCATGATTGAAGAGGGCGATGTGCTCCACGTTATCGACGGGAAATATGTTATCACCAAATCGGACAATATCTCCGAGGACATCGATGCGATTGACGAAGTGGTCATCGATAATTTCTCGCCCCACTTTGAGCCCTACATACGAACATTTAAGGCATCGTCCATCGAGGAATTACCCCAAATTCCCGGATTGGATATGCCTGAGATTGAAGTAGCCTTTGAAGCCAATATCAACACGACCGAACACTTCGATGTCGACACCGAACTGCCCTCCGAAGTGCAAGCAGTAAAAACCATCAAGATCACCGATAACAACGGTAAGCCTCTTCAAACCGAATTGTCTATTGAAATATCGGGTATGCCCCGCTTCCTGCCTCGCCTCTATCTGGCCGGCGTCGAACTGGTTCTGCCCGAAGTCATTGACTTTGAAGTAGATGAAAGCGAACGAGACCTCGTAAAAAGTGGCTCCTCGATATTCATTTCGAAAACCATCGAATTGGTAAATGGCTCAGGGTCTGTATCCATTCCGGTAACCATCTACGGATTCTCCAACCCGAAGATCGAGAATGGCTCACTGATTCTCTCCGATGAGATTGGCCTCAGAGGCGAAGTATATGCCGATAAACAGTCCATTGGCCTTGACGACCTCGAAAATACCACCGTCGAGGTACAACCTCGTCTCGACCTGGCAACCCCTCAAATACGCATTACCGAGGTGGCCGGAACGATTGTACCGAATGTCGATATAAACACCTCGGTCTCGCTCGCCGACCTGCCCGATTTTCTCAAAGAAGAGGGCACCTCGCTCGAAGTGAAAGACCTCTCGCTCAACCTCTCGGTAACCAATCCCATCGGAGCACCCATCTCCACCCGGTTCCAGATTGCGCCACTCGACGAAAACGGGAATGTAATCAACAACAATATTGTGTCGCTGGCACTGAAAATAGCAGGTGATGAAACAAGCACCTTCCACATCAACCGCAACTCATCAGTCATTGAATCGGGGTCGCTCACCTCGTTGTTGAGCACGATACCCGACCAGATTGACATTAAGGTAACCGAAGTCAAAATAGAGAGCGAAACCGCCGACCAAACCATCGTATTGAATAAAAGAGACTACAACCTTGACGTCGATTACGACATAAACGTACCGCTCGAATTCGACAACCTCAGCATCTTCTACAACGATACCATCGAGGATATACACAGCGACCTTAGCGACGTTACGGACAAAGTGAAACATATCGAGCTCAACATGCAAGTCGACAACGCCATTCCGCTGGCCTTGAACCTGTCGGTCAAACCCTATGACCAGAACGGCGACCCCATTACAGGGCTGGAACTCCCCGAGCATATCGAAATTCAGGCCGCTGCCAACAGCGATGGCAACGAACAGTCTGTCCAATCGACCCAAGTCAAACTGGTCATCAAAGAAGACCGTAAAGATGCCTTGCAAGAGTTGGATAAACTGGCCATTCAAATTGGCGGGAGCAATCAGGACAACCATGATGTCACGTTACGACCCGATCAATTTGTCGTGGTTCACCTCTCGGCCCGACTCCCCGAAGGTGCTCAAATGGATTTAGAAGATTTATAACGGATTAACCCCAAAGAAACGATGAAGTATTCTATCAAATATATAGCCAGCCTCTGCATCGCGCTGGCATTTGTTGCCGCACTTCCAGCTCAAACGGCACTTAACTCGTCCTATTTCATGGAGAAGATGCCCATGCGCACCCAGTTGAACCCGGCTCTCAAAACCCCCAACAACTACATCAGCTTTCCGGGACTGAGCAATTTCTATCTGGGAGTAAACTCCAACCTGGGAGTGGGGACCTTCCTCTATCCCCGGGACAACAAACTGGTAACTTTCCTGCACCCCGATGTCGATGCCAACGAATTTCTTTCCAAACTTTCGTCCGACAATACGCTCGAACTTGACCTGGGCATGGACCTCATCTCGTTCGGATTCTGGTCCTGGGGCGGACAAAACACCGTCAACCTGGCCTTAAAAAGCCGTACGGGAGTCTATATGCCCAAAGAAATCTTCCAGTTTCTCAAAACAGGCCAAGAAGCTACCGGTGTCACCCGCTACGACATGAGCAACATTACCGCCACGACCGACAACTACCTGGAACTGGCCTTGGGGCATGCCCGCGACATCAACGACAAATTAAGTGTCGGCGCCCGCGTGAAGTTTCTGCTGGGTGCAGCGCATGCCGAGGCACGCATCGACCGTATGGACATCTCCATGTCGCAAGACGAATGGCGCATCAAGCAGTCGGGACACTTGCAGGCCACCTCACTCCTCGAACTGACCACCGACCCCGAAACCGGCGAGATAACCGACTACAAGATGGGCAGTAATTTCGGCCTGGCCGGATTTGGCTTGGGATTCGATTTGGGTGCCACCTACGAAATCATCGACAATCTCACGCTGTCGGCCTCGTTGACCGACATCGGTTTCATGCGCTGGAACAACTTGACCCGTGCCGAAACCGACCCCAATAAAGAATTCGTATACACGGGCTTCGACAACATCGGTGCCGAAGACGACGAAAACGGAGATAATCCCTTCGAGCAAAAAGCCGACCAGCTGGGCGAGGACTTGAAGGCCATGACCAAATTCTACAAAACCGATACACAATCGGTAGGGAATTCGTTGCGTACTACTCTACGAGTGGGAGCCGAGTATTGTGTACTCGACAATGCCATCTCCTTCGGCCTCCTCTCCACCACCCGCTTTGTAGGCTACCGCACCTATGCCGAGGGTATGGCTGCCATCAATTTCCGTCCCCTCTCGGCCCTGCATCTTACCGTAAACGGATCGGTATCCAACATGGGCAGCTCGGTAGGGGCCATACTTAATCTCTGTGCACAAGGATTCAACTTTTTCATCGGTACCGACTACTTCGCAACTCGGTACTCCAAACAGTTCATTCCCATCAACCACGCCCGGGCCAACCTGAGCCTCGGCCTCAACTTCACCTTCGGGAAAAAGCACGAAATATAAATTAGAAAAACAAAGCCTTCGGAGATTTTTATCTACCGAAGGCTCCTTATTTTATTAACCACTCTTGTGGAGCAGCGCGAGAGCGCCATGAACGGTTCCGTTCGTGGCGCTCTCACTTTTGTATGAATCCCAAAATAAAACAAAACTGCCGCCCGGTAATAACCGGGCGGCAGCCTTAACGAAATATAACGGTCAATACCTTATTTCAAAGCGTCAGCAAGAGCAGCGTTGGTCTTGTGAACGGCAGCAGCACTCTTGGCAAATGCCTCTTTCTCGGCGTCGTTGAGTTTCAGTTCAACCACCTTCTCGATACCGTTGCGGCCCAATACACAGGGAACACCGATGCAGAGGTCGCTTTCGCCATACTCACCTTCCAGCAAGGCGCTGCAAGGAACCAAACGTTTCTGGTCGCCCAGCACAGCCTCAACCACCGAAGCCGAAGCAGCACCCGGAGCATACCAGGCCGAAGTACCCAGCAAGCCGGTGAGCGTAGCACCACCGACCATCGTGTCGGCAGCCACTTTCTGCAAAGCCTCTGCGCTCAACAGTTCCGATACGGGCATGCCTTTGTAAGTAGCGTAGCGGGTTACAGGAATCATCGTCGTGTCACCGTGACCACCGATAACGAAACCTTCAACCTCCGACAGGTTAGCATTCAAAGCCTGGCTCAGATAATATCTGAAACGCGAGCTGTCAAGTGCACCACCCATACCGATGATGCGGTTTTTGGGAAGGCCCGATACCTTGTGAATCAAATAGGTCATTGTATCCATCGGGTTGCTTACACAGAGGATAACGGCATTGGGAGAATATTTCAATACACTCTCGACTACCGATTTCACAATACCGGCGTTTACACCGATCAACTCCTCACGAGTCATACCCGGTTTACGAGGAATACCCGACGTAATCACTACCATATCCGAATTGGCCGTAGCCTCGTAGTTGTTGGTTACACCTTTGATACGCGAAGAGAATCCTGCCGTTACAGCAGCCTGCATCATATCCATGGCTTTGCCTTCCGACACACCTTCCTTGATGTCGAGCAGAACAATTTCATCTGCAATCTCTCTGAATGCTAATACGTTTGCGCAAGTGGCACCTACGTTTCCAGCTCCGATAACCGATACTTTTGACATAATTGTTAGGTTTATAAAGTTAATACTACAAATTATTTTTCTCTCTATTTTCCCGCAAAATTACAATTATTTCGACATTATGGAAAAATTTCCACAATTAAATTTTTATAAACTTTGCATAATCTTTTAACCCACTTCAAAAATCAATTAAATTATTTATTATCAAATAATTATATTCATACAAGAGTCATTCTTGCAACTCCCCCTTACCCTCACGAAGGATAACAGGCGCATCACCGGTGCAATCGACCGTCGTCGAGGGCGTCGCCCCCCCCTCTCCACCGTCGATTATCAAGTCGGCCACCGACTCGTAACGCTCGGCAATCAACTCGGGATCGGTACCATACTCGGGCTCCTCCTCGTCGATAGCCACCGAAGTCGTCAACAGCGGGTTACCCAGCGCCTCGACCAGCGCCAGGGTTATCGCATTGTCGGGAATACGGATTCCCACCGTCCTACGGTTCTTGTAGATTTTGGGCAACGAGGAACTCGTGGGCAGAATAAAGGTAAATGCCCCCGGCAGATTCCGTTTCAACAATTTGAAATAGAGATTGCTCAGCTTGGCATATTCGCTCACCCAGCTCAACTCCCGGCAGATAATCGACAGATTCACCTTCTGCGGATTGATACCTTTAATCTGACATATCCGCTCCACGGCCCGCACGTTCAAGGCATCGCACCCCAAAGCATAAACCGTGTCGGTGGGATAGATAACAATACCACCATCGCGCAACACCTTCACCGCCTTGTCAATCTCGGCCTCACTCGGCTTCTCCTCATAAATTCTCACTCGTTTCATAATCCCGGTTTAAGTTTCGCCAAGATAGTCATTTTTTTATATTTCAACAATAGTTAAGACTTTAATCACCCCCATCTACCCCCTAAAAACGGCACACTGCTCCAAACCGATTACCTCGATAGTCTTGACTGCCCTTACCTTGACTGTCCCCTATGCTGGCAGCACGATATAGTCTCCCCCTTACCCACTCTCTGTTTTCGTCTGCACCTTTCTTCGTTAACTCATCGGAATTACCCTCTTAAAATAAAAAAAATCGCAACCGCTTGACAAACAAGCAATTGCGATTAAGCGTCGGGGTGAGACGACTCGAACGTCCGACCTCCACGTCCCGAACGTGGCGCGCTAACCAACTGTGCTACACCCCGCACTTTGTTTTGCGGGGACAAAGATACATAAAGTTTGAGAAAAGCAAAAACGAATAGACTAAAAATATTCCGTGAAAAAGAGAAATATCCATTTTTTTTTCATTTTTGCCGTAAAAAATTAGGAGGATAATAAAAATTAATTCTATCTTTGCACACGCAAAACGATGGTGCCATAGCTCAGTTGGTAGAGCAAAGGACTGAAAATCCTTGTGTCACTGGTTCGATTCCCGTTGGCACCACAGTAGAGAGCGAGGTTGTGAATACACAGCCTCGCTTTTGTTTTATTTTCCTGTTTTGTAAAGTCGCAAACTAATGCCGCGTCGCAGTGCTGCGCGATATGAAATAAGAGAGAACTCTACCGGCCTTGTATCGGGGCTGGTAGAGTTCTCTCAATATATATGACCTTTCTTCAATAGCGACAAGAATGAGCCTCACAGCACACTGCTGCCATTGATTACAAGTGATATCAATTACCGGGGCAGCACTTTTATCTGCAATTTCTTGTAGGCGCGGTCGGCCTTGGCACGAGCCTCTTCCACGGTATCGGCAATCGCCAGGATTACACCCAGACGACGATGACCCACTACCTCGGGTTTACCGAAGATACGCATCTGCACGCCCTCCTCGGCCAATACCTGATCGAGATTGCCGAATACCACCTTGTCGGTATCGCCTTCGACCACAATGGCGCGCGAGGCCGACGGGCCGTAGAAACGCACTCCGGGAACAGGCAGCCCCAACACGGCGCGGGCATGCAGGGCAAACTGCGAAAGGTCTTGCGAAATCATCGTCACCATACCGGTGTCATGCGGACGGGGCGACACTTCGCTGAAAAGGACATCATCGCCCTTGACAAACAACTCGACTCCGAAGATACCATATCCGCCCAGAGCGTCGGTGACCTTGCGGGCAATCTCCTGCGCACGCTCCAAAGCCTTGGGCGACATGGCCTGCGGCTGCCACGACTCGCGGTAGTCGCCGTCGACCTGTATGTGTCCCACGGGTTTGAGGAAGGTGGTCCCGGCCGAATGGCGCACGGTGAGTTGGGTAATCTCATAATCGAATTTCACGAAGCCCTCGACGATAACCCGTCCGGCTCCGGCACGGCCACCCTCCTGGGCATAATGCCAGGCGTGGTCAATATCGTCGGCAGTACGTACCACGCTCTGTCCATGACCCGACGAACTCATAATGGGTTTTACCACACAGGGCATGCCAATCTCCCGAACGGCAGCCTCGAACTCCTCGCGGGTCGATGCAAACTTGTAGGGCGAGGTGGGCAATCCCAGTTGCTCGGCTGCCAACCTACGGATTCCCTCCCGGTTCATCGTGAGGTAAGCCGCCGTAGCGGTGGGCGTTACCGAATAGCCCTCCTTTTCAAGAGCGACCAAGGTATCGGTGGCGATAGCCTCCACCTCGGGGATAATGTAGTCGGGGCGCTCCTCCTCGATAATCTCCCGCAATTTCTTACCGTCGAGCATCGACAACACATGGCTGCGATGAGCCACCTGCATGGCCGGTGCATTGGCATATTTGTCCAAGGCAACCACCTCTACTCCATAACGTTGCAACTCGATGGCAACCTCTTTTCCCAACTCTCCGCTACCGCAGAGCAAAGCCTTTTTCCCCACCGGGGTCAGTACCGTTCCTATTTCTACCATAATATCTTTGTGATTTGTATGTTTTTCTTGTACAAAGATAGTGAAAGGCGAGGGCAGTGGCAAACGAAAACGGAGTTTTCAGGTTTGACAGAGCCGAGCCGCCTCCTGTCTTCTTCAAAGATAGTGAAAGTCGAAAGTAGTACCAAGCTAACAGTTTGCTTTTAAACAATGGCACAGCCGAACCGCCCACTATCCATGAAGGCAAGAGCTTCGCCCACATCTACCTCTATAAAAAGTACCGGTCTCCTCTCTCGTCGAGCGGAAGACCGGCATCAATCAATCGGGCCATATCGGTTCTATTTCTTGGCATGGGAACCGTCGCAAAAAGGCTGGTTGGCCGATTTGCCGCAACGGCACATGAAGGCCCGCTGTTTAATCACCATACTCCCGTCGGCAAACATGATACGCACATGCCCGCCGATGCGCAGCGGGCCACACTCGATTACTTTCACGACCACCTCGGGCTTTATCGGTACAATGGCTTCTTTCATAGCTGTTCGTTTTTTTAGTTGTTTATTTACTACTAAACAGCCGATAGAGTCCTTTTGTTTAGGTGTCTTCTGCCCCATAGCTATAACAATCGGGGGCGCGGAAATTGTTCCGCGCCCCCGATTTATAAACTTTCGTATTGCGTCTCTATCAGATCAATACTACTTCTACGTCTGCTTCTACTTCACAGATGCTCACTTTACCTTCGCGAGCCAACCAACCCAGGGCAGCATAGATTTCCTTTTCTTTCAATTTCGTCGCTTTTTTCAAACCTTTTACGGTCAGTTTTCCCGACTCATTCAAAGCATTCCATACTTGGCCTGCCCATGTTCCAATAACTTCTACATTCATTCTTTTATGCGTTTAATTAAACAATTTGGAAACACATTGTTTTAATCCGGTGCAAAGTTAATACATTTTTTCTTTATTTTTAATACTCAATGTGTTTTTTGTATTTTTCTTCGATTTTTCCACAGAAAATCGACAGTACAAAAACACTTTTTCTACCGATTTTGTTTATGCGGCTCATTTCCCCAGCACGATTTTCATGCCTTCCCGGGCCAGCGTGCAGGGGGTGAACTCCTGGCAAGCCTCGTCGCACAAGGGTTGTTCATCGTCATATCGGGCCGAGAAATGGCCCAACACCAACTGCTTGACCGAGGCCTGGCTGGCTATGCGGGCAGCTTGCCGGGCTGTCGAGTGGCAGGTCAATCGGGCCAGCTCCTCGGCATCGTCGCCAAAGGTTGCCTCGTGGTAGAGGCAATCGGCACCCGCAATGAGAGGTATCAGCGCCTCGTTATAGGCGGTATCGGAACAATAGGCATACCGCAGCGGCGCCTCGTCCGGTGTAGTCAGCCGCTCATTGGGAATAACCTGCCCGTCGGGGGTCGTATAGTCGGCCCCGGCCTTGATCTCGGCCCGTCGATAGATGGGTATGTCGTAGAACTTGACCATATCACCCCGCAGATGACGCAGCCCCGGCTTCTCCTCGAAAAGGAATCCCGAACAGGGTACCCGGTGAATCATCGGCAGCGAACGTACCCGAATCGCGTGGTCTTCATAGATGACCTCCGACCGACCGGGCAAGACAGGCTCAAACCGTACGGCAAAAGGCAACTCGCGACAGAAGAAGTCGAGTTGGGGTCGGAAAACCTCCTCGGCCTGGGGGTGGGCATGGACAACCAGTTCGCCCGTACGTCCCAACAGCGAGAGGGTCGAAATCATGCCGATGAGCCCGAAGCAGTGATCGCCGTGCAGGTGGCTCAGGAAGATGTGTCCCAGCCGGTTGAACTTCAACCGCATGCGGCGGAACTGGATTTGAGCCCCCTCGCCGCAATCAATCATAAACAGGTTGTCGCGAATGTTGAGCACCTGAGTGCTCGGGTAGTGTCGCAAGGTAGGCAATGCCGACCCGCAGCCCAAAATATTGATTTCAAATTTTCCCATACATTATTATTGTGTCCCTGTCCGATGTGTGCCTCCCGTGTCGAATAGGATTTTCCCCGAGAAAAACGGGCAACTCTCCAATTCAAAGAGGCTTTTGCCTCACGTCGGGCGACTCTCGTGACAACGGCAAAGATACACCTTTTTATTTTACACAGGCCTTACCGGACATGAGTGTAATAAAAACAAGATAGGCCGGCAAAATTGCCGGCCTATCTATCGGTATAAAGATTTTGCGGATATTCACCACAATTATTTGTTGCCTTCGGCTTCCATCTTCTCTTTGAGAGCAGCCAGAGCGTCGATATCACCCAGCGTAGCTTTCTCTACTTGCGGAGTTACGATAGCTTCTTCCGATTTAGCAGCTTTCTTGGCAGCTTTCTTGGCAGCCGATTCCTTCTTAGCTTCGGCCTTGGCTTCATCTTCGAAGATGCGGCTGTGCGACAAGATGATACGTTTGGCGTCTTTGTTGAATTCGATTACCTTGAAGGGCAATTTCTCTTCGAGTTGAGCCTGAGTTCCATCTTGTTTTACCAAGTGCTTGGGAGTAGCGAAACCTTCTACACCGTAGGGCAATGCGATTACGGCACCCTTGTCGAGCATCTCGACAATCGTACCTTCGTGAATCGAGTCAACGGTAAAGATGTTCTCGAATACGTCCCAAGGATTCTCTTCGAGTTGTTTGTGACCGAGGCTGAGACGACGGTTCTCCTTGTCGATTTCGAGCACTTGAACTTCGATGTCGGCACCGATCTGAGTGAACTCCGAGGGGTGTTTGATTTTCTTTGTCCAAGAGAGGTCGGAGATGTGGATAAGACCGTCTACGCCCTCTTCGAGTTCAACAAATACACCGAAGTTGGTGAAATTGCGAACTTTGGCGTGGTGACGCGAACCCACGGCATATTTCTCTTCGATATTTTCCCAGGGATCGGGTTTGAGTTGTTTGATACCCAGCGACATCTTGCGCTCTTCGCGGTCGAGAGTCAGGATTACGGCTTCAACCTCGTCGCCCACTTTCATGAAGTCTTGAGCACTACGCAGGTGTTGCGACCACGACATTTCCGAAACGTGGATAAGGCCTTCTACACCCGGAGCGATTTCGACGAATGCACCGTAATCGGCCATCACAACAACTTTGCCTTTTACCTTGTCGCCCACTTTCAGGTTGGGATCGAGAGCGTCCCAGGGGTGCGGTTGCAGTTGTTTCAAACCGAGGGCGATACGTTTCTTCTCGTCGTCGAAGTCGAGGATAACCACGTTGAGCTTCTGGTCGAGCGAAACCACCTCTTCGGGGTGAGAAACGCGGCCCCAAGAGAGGTCGGTGATGTGGATAAGACCGTCTACGCCGCCCAGGTCGATGAATACACCGTAAGAGGTAATGTTCTTGACCGTACCTTCGAGTACCTGACCTTTTTCGAGTTTGGCGATGATCTCTTTCTTCTGTTGTTCGAGCTCGGCTTCGATAAGAGCCTTGTGCGAAACAACCACGTTCTTGAATTCCTGATTGATTTTAACAACTTTGAATTCCATCGTTTTGCCTACGAATACATCGTAGTCGCGGATAGGTTTCACGTCGATTTGAGAACCCGGCAAGAATGCTTCGATGCCAAATACATCGACAATCATACCGCCCTTGGTACGACACTTGATATAACCCTTGATGACTTCGTCGTTTTCGAGAGCCGAGTTGATGCGATCCCATGAACGGGTAGCACGGGCTTTCTTGTGCGACAAAACCAGTTGTCCTTTCTTGTCTTCTTGATTTTCGATATAAACCTCTACTTTATCTCCCACTTTCAAATCGGGGTTGTAGCGGAATTCGCTCATCGGAATGATACCGTCCGATTTGTAGCCGATATTTACGACTACCTCACGTTTGTTCAAGGCGATAACCGTACCTTCGATTACCTCTTTGTCTTTTACCGTGTTCAGCGATTGGTCGTAGGTCTTTACCAACTCTTCACGACTCTTGTCGCCATACACTTCGCCTTTTTCATAGGCGTCCCAGTCGAAATTTTCTACCGGGCCATTTTTCAGTTCTTCACTCATGTTAATTAAATAATTGATTTTTTGATTACTAAGTTAGACATTATATGGTCTGTTAAAATCGGTGCGAAGATACGAAATCTTTTTTTCTCTGCAAACTATTTCTCAAATAATAACTTACAACCACTCACGGGGATATTCCCGATCAAGCTAAACGAATAAACTACACCATATAATAAAAGACCTTTTTTTATGTTTTTATTAAAAAAAGCTATATTTGCCCGTATGAAATAAAAGATTACCTGGCTTCAAATTCTTCAAGGGTGGAGTATGTTACTGGTCGTAATCGGCCACGTCACCTTAACAGGAATATTCAAAAACCCCGCAACGCCCGTGAGTGCGACAGTCGAATCGATCATATACAGCTTTCACATGCCGCTGTTCATGTTCATCTCGGGGTTCCTATTCTACCACACCAAGATAAGCCGTAACCTGGCCTACAAAGATGTGGTGATTGATAAACTCAAACGATTGGGCTCACCCTACCTCTTCTTTACCCTCTTCACGTTTGCCGTGAAACTGGCTTTTGCCCCGTTCATGAAACGACCGGTAGAGTTGTCGGCCAACCAGTTTATCGACAGTTTCCTTTATCCGGGCAGTAATCCGCTGAGCGAGATGTGGTTCGTTGCCACTCTCTTTATCATCATGCTGGCCTACCCGCTGTTGCGATACATGATTACAAGTCCGTTCAAAATAGGAGTGCTCCTACTGGGAAGCCTCGCTCTGAACCTCTTTTTCCCGACCGGCATCGAGCTGCTCTGCCTCTCCAACGTGGCCTATATGCTTATCTTCTTCTGTGCTGGCATATTATTTTGCCGGTTCGGGTGGCAACGCTATTTCGTCGGCACACCGGCACTGGTGGTGTGGATACTCCTTTTCGCCGGGCTGACACTCGTGCCTCACTGTTCCAAACTGCTGTTGAGTCTCTCGGGTATAGGGTTCTCGGTCGCCTTGGCTCTTAACCTGGAACCGGTAGCTCCCCGGCTGTTCTCGTCGTTCCGCGACTACACGTTCCAGATTTTTCTGTTGGGTATCTTCCCTCAAATTGCCATACGGATTCTCTACGCACATCTGCCACACCACGAACTTATCTACTGGGGGCTCTACCTCGCCAGCATCGTCGTGGGCGTCTATCTGCCGGTACTCATCGCCCGGGTGATACAACGATTCCCCTCGACACTCGTGCGCCGCTGCTTCGGGCTGTGAACAAGAATGATTATCGCCTTTTGACAAAAAAGTGCTTCATCAGGGCGGCGCACTCGTCGGCCAACACCCCCTGCTCGACCTGAGTCTTGGGGTGCAGCGCTCCGGGAGCGAATCGCCGGTATCCCCGCTTTTCATCGCTTGCGCCAAAGACCACACGCGACAACTGGGCCCACCCGATGGCTCCGGCACACATCACACACGGTTCCAAGGTGACATACAGCGTACAATCGGTCAGATACTTGCCCCCCAGCGAAGCGGCTGCCGAGGTAATGGCCTGCATCTCGGCATGAGCCGTCACATCGCCCAATCGCTCGGTGAGGTTATGGGCCCGGGCTATCACCCGATCCCGGCACACCACGACGGCTCCTACCGGAATCTCACCGGCATCGAATGCCACCCGAGCCTCCTGCAAGGCCATCTTCATAAATCGTTCGTCCTTGGCTTGATCATCTGCCATACATATATTACATTAAAAAGCGGAGGGAACCCGTTGAGACTATCCACCCCAGGCTCCTCCGCCGGTTATTCAAATACACTTTTTCAATCTTTCAGATAGTATACCACCGACGAAACTACGCGCACATGTTTTAAATAAGGTGTATTGGCATCGCGGTCCTCGATGGAGAACTGGCCCTGATAGGCCGAAGAGATTTTGCCCAGCTTGCTGTCGGAGTCCTTGGCAAACTTCTCGGCAGCCACCCGGGCATTCTGGGTAGCCTCGGCAATCATCTCGGGTTTCAACTCGTTCAGTTTCGTAAAGAGGAACTGCGTGTTATACTGGTAGTCGCCCGACACGATGGCCACCCCCTTCTCCAACAGGGAGGCCTGCTTCACGATGAGCTCGCGCACCTTGTCGACCTGATTGGACGAAACGGTAATAACCGAGGTGACGTTGTAGCGATAGGGATTATTGAGGTTACTGTACCGGTCGGCCTGCATGTCGACGATACTCGGGGGAGCCACCGAAATCTCGTTCTCGGGAATCCCGTTCGATTTCAAGAAGTCGATTACTATCTCATTCTTGGTATTGACCGCCCGGTATATCGAAATCAAATCGTTGCCCAACTCCTTATACACCAACGGCCAGATGACCCGATCGGCCGGCACTTCCCGCTCCGACAGACCTTTTACCGAGACCGTTCGCACAGCCTCTTTCGACTTGACGATGCCACTCTCGATACGCTGGCCCAACAGAAACAGGCCCAAGGCTATAATGATAGCCGATACAATCCATTTGTTTTTCATAACTTGTCTATTATAAAGTATGACATACTCCTGCACAAATATATAACTATTCTTGAACAGATAACGATTTAAAACCGTTTTTCCCCTATCGTTTTGTACTTTATCCATGCCCCTGTTCCGAATCCCGCCGAATCTTCGTATATTCGCTTCTCCAAAATCAAGCCTATGGCACAACACAACCAGTTGGGAAAATCGGGCGAGGAGCGGGCGGCCGAATACCTCATCTCGAAGGGCTACATCATTCGCGACGTCAACTGGCGCAGCGGAAAGATGGAGCTCGACCTGGTGGCCTACCGCGACACGACCCTCGTCGTGGTCGAGGTGAAAACCCGTCGCAACAGCGAGTTTCTGCGACCCGAGGAGGCCGTCACCCTGCGTAAAATCAAGAACATCGTGCGGGCGACCGATGCCTACGTACGACTGTTCCAGATACCGTTCGAGGTGCGGTTCGACATCATCACGCTGGTGGGCGACGCGGAGCACTTTGAAATTGAGCACATCGAAGACGCCTTCCTGGCCCCGCTGAACGGCTGACTTTCATATCTGCAAACACAATGGAATGGAAACCAAAGAGATAATTTTCACCAAAGAACATCTGGCCGAGACCGACTCGACCAACACCTATCTGCAACAACTCGATGCCGACCGGCACCTGCCCGAGGGCTACATTGTCTACACCGACGCCCAACGGGCCGGACGCGGACAACGGGGCAACTCGTGGGAGTCACAACCGGGCAAGAACCTCACGTTCAGCCTGCTGCTCCGTCCCGAGCATATCCCGGCCAACCAGCAGTTCCTGCTTTCGCAGGCCGTGTCGCTGGCGGTAACCGATGTCCTGAACCAATACGCCTCGGGCTTCTCCATCAAATGGCCCAACGATATCTATTGGGAGGACAAGAAGATAGCGGGAATCCTCATCGAGAATGTATTGAGCGGCAGTACCTTTGCCCGCTCGATTGTGGGTATAGGTTTGAATATCAACCAGGAGCGTTTCATCAGCGATGCCCCCAACCCCGTTTCGCTGTTCCAGATTACAAGGCATACCTACGACATAGAGACGGTTCTCGACCAGTTCGCCGAGGCCTTCCGCCGTCGCTACCTGCAAACCTTCACCTCAGCGGCCCAAGCGTTGCGCGAAGAGTATTTCACGACCCTCTACCGCAACGACGGGTTGTATCCCTATTGCAGTGAAGGTGAAACGTTTTACGCATCGATTGCGGGGATAGAGCCCGACGGTCATCTGATACTCGCGACCGAATCGGGTCAGGAGCGGCGCTTTGCCTTCAAAGAGGTCTCATTCCTGCTTTAAACGGTTTAGCAAGGGTATGGCTGTGCCCCCACTCTGGGGCAGTTCATCGGTAAGAGACTCCAATCGAGCCAGTTGGTCAGCCAGATACCGGTTGTTGCGAATCCCTGTTGCAACGGTAAAATAGTGACGGGCCCGGGCAATATCGGTAGCAAGCACCTCGCGCTTCTCCTCCCGATAGCGGATTGCGGGCTGGGCCGACCGCCCCAAGGTTTCAAGATAACGCTCATCTATCGAATCGAGTCGCTCCTGCCCCTTGACGGCATAGTAGCTGCCCAGGAAGAGATTGGCATCGAAATCGAGCGAATCGATCTGCAAAATCGACTGCTGCACCACGGCGGCCGAATCGTTCTGACCCGCCAGCAACAGGGCATTGGCCTTCGATTTGAGATAGCTTACCTGCCGGGGCATCACCGCCAACAGTTCGTCGGCAATGGTCAGCGTATGTTCAGCATCGCGCCTGAACTCGTAGTAGCCCAGCAAGTAATTGTTGGCCACCCGGGTAAACCACGGCTGCTCGCTCTTGACCAGCAACAGCACCTGTTCATAAGCTCCGGTCTGTCCAATGGAGCGAGAGAGTACATCGATTCCCGAGAAGAGCGAATCGAGCGAAAGCCCCTGCATTTCGGATCGTACCACATAGCGCATGATGGCCGTCGAATCACCAAGCATGGCCGAGGCAACCACGGCATCGACATAGGTCTTCACCCGACCGGGACGCCGTTCGAGCAAGGTATCATACAGGGCAAGTGCATCGCGCCACTCGGCATTGACAAAGTGGTCATCGGCCTTCCGCAGCACCGTGCGGTAGGGCATCACGCCCAAAGCGGGCAAAAAAATCGCACACGCCAGAATAATACCTATTATTTGCCTCTTGTCCATATGCTTAACCATTTTTGACAGATTTACAAAGATAGTGATTCGTTGGCGGAATATCGGCAAAGAGAGACCTAAAAAAACGAAACCTCGACTTTTATCGGTTCAAAATTCAGAGAATAACAAAATTTGTGTATTTTTGAAAAATCAACGAACAACCAGACAGTTATGAGTAACCAATACAAACGAATCCTTTTGAAACTGAGCGGCGAGTCGCTCATGGGCGAAAAGCAGTATGGCATCGACGAAAAAAGAGTCAACGAGTATGCCACCCAAATCAAAGAGATTGCCGAGATGGGCATCGAAATCGGCATCGTGATCGGCGGGGGAAACATCTTCCGCGGACTGAGCGGAACCACCCAGGGGGTCGACCGGGTCAAGGGCGACCAGATGGGCATGCTCGCCACGGTCATTAACAGCCTGGCTCTGAGCTCGGCTCTCGAAAAGGTTGGACAGAAGGCACGGGTATTCACGGCCATCAACATGTTTCCCATCGGCGAACATTACAGCAAATGGAAAGCCATCGAAGCCATGCAGCGGGGTGAAATCGCCATCATCTCGTGCGGCACGGGCAACCCCTTCTTCACCACCGACACCGGCTCGGCCCTGCGGGGTATCGAAATCGAGGCCGACGTCATGCTCAAAGGGACCCGCGTCGACGGCATCTATACGGCCGATCCCGAGAAGGATCCCACGGCGGTGAAATTCGACAAAATCAGCTACGACGAAATCTATACCCGAGGGCTGAAAGTAATGGACCTCACGGCCACGACCCTCTGCAAGGAGAACCACCTGCCCATCATCGTGTTCGACATGGATACCGTAGGCAACTTGAAAAAGGTGATGTCGGGCGAAAACATAGGGACCCTGGTATATTAAGAGCGCGCCCTTTGCCATTCCTGAAAAAAAGAGTACATTTGTTCACCAAACTAATAGAAACATTTCAACCTTACTTATTATGGACGACGTAAAAACATATCTCAACACGGCCGAAGAAAAGATGACCATGGCCATCGAATTTCTCGACGAGGCGCTGGCCCATATCCGTGCCGGCAAAGCCAATCCGCGGATTCTCGACGGCATACGGGTCGACTACTACGGCAGTCAGGCTCCGCTCTCCAATGTAGCCAACATCTCGGTGCCCGATGCCCGCACCATCGTAATCACCCCGTGGGAAAAATCGATGTTCAAGGTAATCGAGAAAGCCATCTTGGACTCCGAGCTGGGTATCACCCCCGAGAACAACGGCGAGATTATCCGCCTCTCCATTCCCCCGTTGACCGAAGAGCGGCGCAAGACTCTCGTAAAACAGTCGAAACAGGAGGCCGAGAATGCCAAAGTAAGTGTGCGCAATGCCCGCCGCGACGTTATCGACGCTTTGAAGAAGGCTCAAAAAGAGGGTATGGCCGAAGATGTAGCCAAAGACGGCGAGGCCTCGGCTCAGAAACTCCACGACAAGTACATGAAGAAAATCGACGAGATTTTTGCCGAAAAGGAGAAAGAGATTCTCACCGTATAATTCCCTGCGGCAGATTCGCAAAAAACAGATTCGAGGGCTTTCGGTTCGTGCCGGAGGCCCTCTGCTTTTGCTCCCTAATCCTGTCTTTCCGAAGAGAGCCTCCATTATTGACAATCCTTTTCCACACCATATCCACTGGGTACCGCATCGAGATGCGGCATGACCGGGAAAGTCACCCCGCGCCGCGACGCGGGGTCCAGTAAAGACAGTGTGCTTTTTACCCTCTAAGGGAATAAATAGGCAGATTTGCCGTATCGAATCTGAAAACCATGTTCCCGTTTGCCTTTACGCTCGCCTTTTTGTATCTTTGTAGAAGATAGGGGCGGTTCGGCCGTGTCATCGCTTAAAAGCAAATTTTTAGCTTGGTACTGCTTTCGACTTTCACTATCTTTGTCCTGAAAAAACTGACGACGTGGAAGGGCTTGTCATCAAAAATACAGGAAGCTGGTATATCGTACGCACCGAAACCGGTGAGTCGATACCGTGTAAAATCAAGGGGAATTTCCGGTTGAAGGGAATTCGCAGCACCAACCCCGTGTCGGTGGGCGACCGTGTCGACATCGAGCTTAACCCCGACCGCACCGCCTTTATCACACGCATACACGAGCGCAAAAACTACATCATACGCCGGGCCTCCAACCTGTCGAAAGAGTCGCACATCATCGCGGCCAACATCGACCTGGCCCTGCTGGTGGTAACCGTCAACTCACCACTCACCTCGACCACCTTTATCGACCGGTTCCTGGCTACGGCCGAGGCCTACCGCATTCCCGTGCACATTGTCATCAACAAATGCGACACCTTCTCGCCCGACGACCGGGAGTATGCCGAGGCCCTCTGCCACCTCTACCGCACTATCGGCTACGAGTGCCGCTGCGTGTCGGCAGCTACCGGCGAGGGGTTCGATTTCATCACCGACAGCCTGAAAGATCGCATTACCCTCCTCTCGGGCAACTCGGGGGTGGGCAAATCGACCATCATCAGCCGCATTCTGCCCGGTGTCGACATCAAGATAGGCGCCGTGTCGACGGCCCACCACAAAGGTATGCACACGACCACCTTCTCCGAGATGTACCCGCTGCCGCAAGGAGGATACCTCATCGACACCCCGGGTATCAAGGGGTTTGGTACCATCGATTTCGAGCCCGGCGAGGTGGCCCATTTCTTCCCCGAAATTTTTCAGATTTCGCAGGAGTGCCGTTTCAGCAACTGCACCCATCGGCACGAACCGGGCTGTGCAGTACTGAAAGCACTTGAAAATCACGAGATAAGCGAATCGAGATATGCCAGTTACCTGAGTATCATCGACGACAGTTCCAACGGGAAATACCGGGAGGCCTTCTAGCCCCACCGACTCTCCCTCCCCGACCCTACCGCCGGTCGACTCGCACACGATAACAAGAAAGATGATGAAAAGGAACTTGATTACCATTTGCAGATATACCTGGCTTGCGCTCCTGATAGGGTCCTGCACGCTATCGGCCAACGCCGCCAGGAAGAGAAGTACGAAACCCGTCCCCCGCCAGACAGCCGCAGCGACAGTCGACACCGACTCGGTCGAACGACTCTCGACGCTCCCGCTGTCCCAAACCTTTGTCGACAAACAAATCGACAGCCTCATCGTCTTTGCCCGCAAATATACCGGTACCCCCTACCGCAGTGGAGGAAAAGGGCCCAACCGTTTCGACTGCTCGGGATTCATGCAATATGTATTCAACCACTTCTCCTGCGAGCTCAACGCCAGCTCGGCATCGCAATATCTGCAAGGCATCTCGGTGAAAGACGAGAAGATACGCCGGGGCGACCTGGTCTTTTTCAAGGGTCGCAACAGCCGCCGCTCCACCGTGGGGCATGTGGGACTCGTGACCGAGGTCTATCCCGACGGCCGGTTCAAGTTCATACACGCCTCGACCTCACAGGGGATACGCGAGGATTGGAGTACCTCGCCCTATTATGCCTTACGGTACATGGGAGCCCGCCGCATCTATTTTGCCCAAATCGACCAGAGCGTACTGCTCGACGCCATCATCAACCTCGAAGATGTTGACAACGACCTACCTTTTGAAGAGGATAATCTGTCGGAATGATTCAGGCGGCGGGTATCTTCAACCGTTGACCCGGCCGAATGGAATTGCCTTTCAAATTGTTTTCCCGCCGAATGTCCTCGGCCGAAACGCCTTTGTATTTTTGGGAGATGGTCCACAGGCTCTCGCCCTTGCGCACCGTATGATATTTCGACGATGACGACGAAGCCTTGGCCTTGCTCTTGGACGAGGCGGCCACCGTCGTACCGCTGCTCTTCTTCACAGCCCCCTTGCTGCTCACCGCCAGACGTTGCCCGATGCGCAGATAAGAACTCTTGCCCAGATTGTTCCAGGCCCGCAGTTTGCTCACCGAAACCCCATACTTGCGGGCAATCTTCGAAAGGGTCTCGCCCTTGCGCACCTTGTGATACACCATCGTACCCGGCGCTATACCGGCCGGCTCGACCGTGAGACGCTGGGCATAAAGTTCGGCATCGTGGGCGAAAATATCGTCCTGCGCCTCGATATAGGCATAGACCTGCTGCGAGGGCAAGATGAGGGCATAGGGACGCGAAGCATTACCAGGGATAATGTCGCGGCGGTATTGGGGATTGAGACTGCGAATCTCTTCCAGCGGAATCTGCAACACGTCGGCCACCTGTTTCAGGTGCAACCGGCGGTTTACCTGCACCGTGTCGGTGAGGAGCGGACGGCGCGTGAGCACGGGGCAGATGTTATGGTCGCTGTAATAGTTCATCACATAGTTGACGGCGATGAAGGCCGGCACATATCCTCGCGTCTCGCGAGGCAGATAGGGATAGATTTCCCAATAGTCGGTCTTGCCGCCCGAGCGACGGATTGCCTTGCTCACATTACCGGGACCGCAATTGTACGAGGCAATGGCCAGTGCCCAATCGTGATAGATGGCGTAGAGGTCTTTGAGGTAGCGGGCGGCCATGGCCGACGACTTGATGGGGTCGCGACGCTCGTCGACCAGGCTGTTGACCTCCAACCCCATGCTCTTGCCGGTGCGGACCATGAATTGCCACAATCCGGCAGCTCCGGCCCGCGAGGTGGCATCGGGGCGCAGGGCCGACTCGATGATGGGCAGGTATTTGAGTTCGAGCGGAAGCCCCTCACGTTCGAGAGCCTCCTCGAAGATAGGCATGTAGTAGGTACCCAATCCCAACAGGTTTTCGACAAGTGCCCGACGCTTCTGCACATACATGTCGATGTAGCGCCGCACCACGCTGTTGTAGGGCATCTCGATGACGGTAGGCAGTTGGGCCAGCTTGCGCATGTAGACCGAGTCGGGGTAGTCGATATTCACACTAGTCTCCAAACAGGAGTCGTCGACCACGGCATACTGCTGCATGTACCAGTTGGTAAGCAACGTATTCAAGCCGGCTTCCATGCTCTCGGGATAGACCACCGAACTGTCGATGGAGTCGGTCAAGGCCAGCTCCAACGAATCGGGCATCACGACCTCGGCCGTATCCGACTCGACATACAACTCTTCATCAAGCTCCGCATCTTGGGCAAAGCTACCCAGCGAGAATCCCAATCCCGCCAAAATAAACCATATCCTCTTCTTCATCTACTACTTTCCTTCATTAATCATTAAAACGTAATCGCACACTGCAACCCCACCGCCGGCAAGGCCGAACGCCCCGTGGGGATAATCGCCGGCTGCCACTGCATGGACAGATCGGGACTGATGTCGAAATGATACAACTGGGCATCGACATAGGCATCGATCATGCACACGGCATAGAGCCCAATCATGCAGATGATACACAGGTCGCGATACTGCCGGTAATAATCCTTGCGTTGCTTCAATACGCTGGTGAGCCAATCCTTATCTATATCCTCTTCCTTGTAGGCCGAGGAGAAGAAATCCATGTAGCTGTTGGTCGTGGGGTCACTGTCCATGATGTCGAGATAGGCTCGCTGGTAGTCGGCCAACATGTTGCTGTTCCACGTGGTGGCGTAGAAGAGTCCTACATAACCGCCCACGACAATAGGCAATTTCCAGTAGCGCCGGTTGTAAATCTGCCCCAGTCCCGGGAAGAGGGCCGACAGCCACACGGCCCGCATGGGGTCGGGGTTGAACGACGAGGGGCGCCACCGCTTGCGCGTCTCGGTACGGGTAGCTATCGAATCGCCCGGCATCAACAAGCCCAGCGAGTCGGTAATCATCAGCGGCACCGAGTCTTGCCCCAGCGCAGCCACACTGTCGCCGGCAGCCACCGACACCGAATCGGGCGCGACTGCCCCTGCTCCGTTCCACACAGAGTCCGCCACCAGCGGTCTCTCTCCCTGAGCTACGGAACGCGACGGCTCGGGCACCGCACCCCACGACAACAAGGTCCACCACCCGATTATCCACACCAGCATCGAGGCTCTCTTCCAGCCCATGTTACCCGATAGTCTCAAAACACTATTTCAATTTATCGAACAAACCGATAATTCGTTCCAAATCCTCCTCGTTCTTGAACGGGATTGATATTTTTCCTTTTCCTTTCTCGTCGCAGCTGAACTGCACTTTGGCCTGGAAGAAATCGGAGAGGTGCGATTTGAGCACGTTGTACTCCTGCCGCATCATCACCTTCTTCTGCGCCTTCTTGCGAGCCCGTTCGCCACCGGCCGCCAGGGTCTTGGCCAACTCCTCGACGTTGCGCACGCTCAACCCGTCGGAGAGTATGCGCTCGTAGAGTTCGAGTTGCAAGGCGGGGTCGGCCACCGACAGCAACGCCCGGGCATGGCCCATGTCGATGCGCTTGTCGCGCAAGCCTATCTGCACCTCGGCCGGGAGTTTCAGCAACCGCAGGTAGTTGGCGATGGTCGTCCGTTTCTTGCCCACCCGCTCGCTCAGTTTCTCCTGGGTGAGCTGGTAGAGCTCGATGAGTTTCTGAAAAGCGAGGGCAATCTCTATGGCATTCAGGTCTTCCCGCTGAATGTTCTCGATGAGAGCCATCTCCATGAGGGTCTCGTCTTCGGCCGTGCGCACATAGGCGGGAATCGTTTCGAGACCGGCCATCTGGGCAGCCCGGTAACGGCGTTCACCGGCGATAATCTGGTAATCGCCACCGGCCAACTGCCGGAGCGAAACGGGCTGAATGATGCCCAGTTCGCGAATCGAAGCGGCCAACTCCTCCAAAGCCTCCTGGTCAAACTCGCGACGGGGCTGGTCGGGATTGGGAACAATCTTCGACAGTTCGATTTCATGGATCGAGGAGGTTCCGCTGGTCACGATGTCGTCCATCGAAATCAGGGCGTCCAGGCCTCTACCCAATGCACTTCTTTTAGGTGCTGACATATCTTTTTTCTCCTTTTTTCTTTTTCGCCGCTTAACGGTTCTTCGTAATCAACTCCTTGGCCAGCTCCATGTGGTTGACGCTGCCCCGCGACTCGCAGTCGTAGAGCAGGGCGGGCAATCCGTGACTGGGGGCCTCGCTCAAACGGATATTCCGCTGGATTACCGTATTGAAGACCAGACTGCCGAAATGGCTTTTCAGCTCTTCGTAAATCTGGTTGGCCAGTCTCAAACGCGAATCGTACATCGTCAGCAGGAAACCTTCGATTTCGAGCTTCGGATTCAGTTTCGACTTGATAATCTTAATCGTATTCAACAACTTGCTGATTCCTTCCAGGGCGAAATATTCGGCCTGTACCGGGATAATCACCGAATCGGCCGCGGTGAGGGCATTGACCGTAATCAGCCCCAACGAGGGCGAGCAGTCGATCAAGATGTAATCATAGTCGTCGCGCACCTTGTCCAAGGCCTGCGCCAACACCCGCTCCCGGTTTTTCATATTCATCAGTTCCAGTTCGGCTCCTACCAGGTCGATGTGCGAAGCTACCAGACTGAGCCCGTCGACACAGGTACTCACCACCGATTCCTTAATCGACGACTGCCCGACCAGGCACTCGTAAATCGACGATTTCACCTGCTGCGGGTCTATGCCCAACCCCGACGATGCATTGGCCTGAGGGTCGGCATCGAGGAGCAAAACTTTCTTTTCCAAAACAGCCAGCGAGGTAGCCAGATTGATGGAAGTCGTTGTCTTCCCGACTCCTCCTTTTTGATTGGCGATAGCGATAATTTTACCCATACTGTTATTTTTTCTCTTCACAAAGGAATATTTTTTAATTCATATTCCACTGTCCCGGCAACTCGAAAATAGAGTAATTGTTGATAAGTGGCCCCTTTTGTTGATAAACACATGAGCCACTTCGCTGTTTTTCTGCGTAAAGATACACTTTTTTTCAGAAAAAACCGCCCAACCGCCCCGCCTCTTTTATCTATTTTAGGACTCCATATTATCCGTTAAAATATAAAAGATTAAGGCTTTTATTCATTACTTTTGCATGTGTCAAAATTTGGTTTCCACGATATGAAAAAAATAACACATTCCCAACGACCGCTTATCCTCATCACCAACGACGATGGCGTTCAAGCCAAAGGGCTGCAACAGGTAGCCGAGTTTCTGAAACCGCTGGGCGACATCGTTGTCGTGGCTCCCGACGGCCCCCGCTCGGGACAGAGTTCGGCCATCACGGTCACCACACCCCTGCGCATGAAGGTGCTCGACGAGCAGGAGGGCTTCTGCCTGATTCGCACCAACGGCACCCCGGTCGACTGCATCAAGTTGTCGATGAATATCCTCTTCGACCGTCACCCCGACCTCATTGTCTCGGGCATCAACCACGGCTCCAATTCGGGGGTGAGCGTCATCTATTCGGGCACGATGGGTGCCGTCTTCGAGGGGGCGCTGCTGCACATTCCCTCCATCGGGTTCTCGCTCTGCAACCACCAGCCCGACGCCGACTTCAACCCCTGCCGCGACCTGGTAGTCGATATCTGCCGCAAGGCGTTGGCCACCACCGACTGGCCCCGGGGCATCGGGCTCAACGTCAACATTCCCAAGACCCCGCAACTCAACGGGGTGAAGATGTGCCGGGCCGCCCAGGGCTACTGGACCGAGGAGTATGACTGCCGGGTCGACCCTCACGGACGCGAATACTATTGGCTCACCGGCACCTTCAAGAACAACGAGCCCGATGCCGACGATACCGACGAGTACTGGCTCGACCGCGGCTACGCCACGATTGTACCCTGCTCGACCGACTGCTCGGCGGTGAACACGCTGCCCAGGTTGAGTTCGATCCTGGGACTGTAAAAAAAAGGACACGAACAACTATTTCCTATCACGAAAAGGAGGGTACCGCATCCTCCTTTTCTATTTTATCCAACTGCATAGCTATGCAATCGAAGTTTAAATTTTCAGCTTCATTGTAAAAAAATATGCAAATATTATTCCATTATACGATTTTTTACCTATATTTGCCGAATAATTATTCAACATTAAAAGCTCCGGAATATGAAAAATAAATCTGCTCGCCTACAAGCTATCCGAGAAATCATTATCCACTCGCGAGTAAAGAGCCAGGACGAGATACTGAAACGACTGCATGAGTCGGGATTCGACCTGACCCAGGCCACCCTTTCGCGCGACTTGAAACAGTTGCGCATCGCCAAGGTGCCCGGCAGCGACGGCTCCTACGTCTACATCATGCCCGAAATAGGCAGCGTAGGCAAACTGATGCAGGAGAAGATTGCCGACAACCCCGAACGACCCGCATCGGGGAGTTTCATCTCCATCAACTTCTCGGGCAACCTGGCCGTCATCAAGACCCGCCCGGGATATGCCGGCAGCCTGGCCTACGACATCGACAGCAACACACCGCCCGAAGTGCTCGGCACCATTGCCGGCGACGACACCGTGCTGGTGATTCTCGAAGAGAACATCAACCACCAACAGGCCATGCTGGCCCTCTCGCCCTTCATGCCCGATTTATATAAGTAATAAGTAATCTGTTATTTACACGACGTTATAAAGCCCTCTTTTAAGGAGAAGAGGTCACACCCATTATGGAAGAAATCAAAGTCATTGTAGCCGACGAAAGCCATATCAAATACGTCGACACCATTCTCGACACCATCGAGAAAGCCGCCAAGATAAGAGGAACCGGTATTGCCAAACGGTCTCCCGAATATGTCAAACAAAAGATGCTCGAGCGCAAAGCCATCATCGCCCTCGACGGCGACCGGTTTGCCGGTTTCTGCTACATCGAGAGTTGGAGCAACAAGCAATTCGTAGCCAACTCGGGGCTCATCGTGGTCGACACCTACCGCGGACACGGCCTGGCCAAACGCATCAAGCGCAAAGCCTTCGAGCTGTCGCGAGAGCGGTTCCCCGAGGCCAAAATCTTCGGCCTCACCACGGGCGAAGCCGTGATGAAAATCAACAACGAGCTGGGCTACCGGCCTGTGGCATTCGCCTCGCTCACCGACGACCCGGCCTTTTGGAAAGGGTGCGAGAGTTGCGTCAACTTCGACATTCTGCAACGCAACAACCGCCGCATGTGCCTCTGCACCGGCATGCTCTACGACCCCCACGAACACGAAAACAACGATAACCAACCTCAAAAATAACTGCACACCATGGCTAAAAAGAAAGTAGTATTGGCTTTTAGCGGAGGTCTCGACACCTCCTTTTGCGTGAAATACCTGTCGGAAGATTGCGGGTATGACGTCTATACCGCCATTGCCAACACCGGCGGTTTCGGTCCCGAAGAGTTGAAATCGATCGAAGAGCGAGCCTACCGGCTGGGTGCCGTCAAACACGCTACCCTCGACATCACCCAGGAGTATTACCGAAAGAGTATCAAATACATGGTATTCGGCAATATCCTGCGCAACGGTACCTACCCCATCTCGGTCAGCTCTGAACGCATCTTCCAGGCCATCGCCATCATCAACTATGCCAAGGAAATCGGGGCCGACTATGTGGCTCACGGCAGTACCGGGGCGGGCAACGACCAGGTGCGGTTCGACCTCACCTTCCAGATTCTGGCGCCCGAGATTGGTATCCTCACCCCTACCCGCGACATGACCCTCACCCGCGAATACGAAATCGAATACCTCAAAAAGCATGGCTACACAGCCGACTTCAAGAAGATGGAATACTCCATCAACAAAGGGCTGTGGGGTACCAGCATCGGCGGGAAGGAGACCCTTAAAAGCAACCAGACCCTGCCCGAGGAGGCCTACCCCTCGCAGATGACGGCCACCGGTAGCCGCACCATCACACTCGACTTCGTAAAAGGCGAAATTGCCGGCATCGACGGCAAGGCCTATGACGACAAGGTGGCGGCCATACAGGCACTCGAAGCCATCGCATCGCCCTATGCCATCGGACGCGACATGCACATAGGCGACACCATCATCGGCATCAAGGGCCGCGTGGGATTCGAGGCTGCCGCCCCCATGCTCATCATCGCCGCCCACAAGATGCTCGAGAAACACACCCTCACCAAGTGGCAGCAATACTGGAAAGACCAGGTGGGCACCTGGTACGGCATGTTCCTGCACGAGGCCCAGTACCTCGAACCAGTCATGCGCGACATCGAGGTCTTCCTCGACAGCTCGCAGAAGAACGTCACCGGCCGGGTCATCGTCGAGCTGCACCCCTATCGCTATGTACTGGTAGGCGTCGAGAGCGACTACGACCTGATGAAATCGGATTTTGGCGAATACGGCGAGGTGAACAAGGCTTGGAGTGCCGACGACGTAAAGGGCTTCACCAAAATTTTGGGGAACCAGATGAAAATTTTCTATGCCGTACAAAATAAAAACAAAAAATAAATCGTAGCTTAGAGTCCGAAATCAAATTACTAACCCTTTACGATGATTTATGATTAAAGTAGGTATTATAGGAGGCGCCGGATACACCGCCGGAGAGCTGATAAGATTGTTGATCAACCACCCCGATGTCGAGATTGTCTTCGTCCACAGCGAGAGCAATGCCGGCAACCGGGTAACCGACGTGCACACGGGCCTGTTCGGCGAGACCAACCTGGTCTTCACCCGCGAGCTGCCCTTCGACGCCATCGACCTGCTTTTCTTCTGTACGGCACACGGCGCCACCCGCAAGTTCATGGAGACTCACGCGCTGCCCGACGAGTTGCGCATCATCGACCTCTCGGCCGACTATCGGCTCGATGCCCCCGACAACGACTTTATCTACGGGCTGCCCGAGCTGAACCGGAAGTATATCATTCGCTCCAAGCGGGTGGCCAACCCCGGTTGTTTCGCAACCGCTATTCAGCTGGCGCTGCTCCCTCTGGCCAAGAACCTGCTGCTCAACAGCGAGATTCACGTGCATGCCATCACCGGCTCGACCGGTGCGGGGCAGAAACCGTCGCCCACCAGCCATTTCAGCTGGCGCAACGACAACATCTCCATCTACAAGCCTTTCAACCACCAGCATCTGGCCGAGATACGGCAAAGTCTCTCGAAACTGCAAACCAGTTTCGCTGCCCCCATCAACTTCATTCCCGTCAGGGGGAACTTCTCGCGGGGCATCTTTGCCACGCTCTACCTCGACTGTCCCGTCGAGCTCGAGCTGCTCAAAGAGTTGTACAACAACTACTACGAGGACCACAACTTCACCTTCCTCACCGACCGGATGCCCGATTTGAAACAGGTGGTCAACACCAACAAATGCCTCCTGTACCTCGAAAAGCACGAGGGCAAGCTGCTCATCGTGTCGGTCATCGACAACCTGCTGAAAGGGGCCTCGGGACAAGCCGTACACAACATGAACCTCCTGTTCGGCCTGCACGAACGGGTGGGGTTGCATTTGAAGGCCTCGGCTTTTTAACTGCTGAAACGTTATGAAACTATTCGATGTATATCCGCTGTTCGATTTGGAAATCGTATCGGGAAAAGGGTGCTACACCTACGACTCCCACGGGACCGAATACCTCGACCTGTACGGCGGCCACGCCGTCATCTCCATCGGTCATTCGCACCCCTACTACGTGAACCGAATTACCGAACAGGCTAAAAAACTCGTCTTCTACTCCAACTCGGTGGTCAACAGCCTGCAACAGCAGCTGGCCGACAAACTAGGCGCACTGTCGGGCTATGACGACTACTCGCTCTTCCTCATCAACTCGGGGGCCGAAGCCAATGAAAATGCCTTGAAACTGGCCTCGTTCCACACCGGGAAGAAGAAAGTCATCGCCTTTGCCCACTCGTTTCACGGCCGCACCTCGGCCGCAGTGAAGGTGACCGACAACCCCCGTATCGTCGCCCCCATCAACGACACCTTCGAGGTGGCTTTCCTCCCCCTCAACGACATGGCCCGGGTGGAGCAGGAGCTGGCCGGCGGCGACGTCTGCGCCGTCATCATCGAGGGGATACAGGGTGTGGGCGGTATCCAGATACCCGAAGTGCAATTCCTGCAAGAGTTGCGCGAGGCATGCAGCCGTCACCACGTCGTACTCATACTCGACGAGGTACAGTCGGGCTACGGCCGCACGGGCAAGTTCTTTGCCCACCAATATGCCGGCATACGCCCCGACCTCATCACCGTAGCCAAGGGAATGGGTAACGGATTTCCCATCGGCGGCGTCCTCATCAGCCCCCAGTTCACCCCAGTCTACGGCATGCTGGGGACCACCTTCGGCGGCAACCACCTGGCCTGTACCGCCGCCTGCGCCGTGCTCGACGTCATGCGCGACGAACACCTGGTCGACAATGCCGCCCGCGTGGGGCAGTACCTCATCGACCGACTCCGCGAGATACCCCAAATCAAGGAGGTGCGGGGCAAAGGATTGATGATAGGCCTCGAATTTGACCAGCCCGTCAAGGAGCTGCGCAACCGGTTGCTGTTCGAACAGCACGTATTTACCGGGGCCTCGGGCACCCACGTAATCCGCCTGTTGCCCCCCCTGTCGTTATCGCAAGAACAAGCCGATTGTTTTATCGGCAAACTTAAAACCATACTCTCATGAAAATAACAATCATAGGCGGCGGAAATATGGGCGGTGCCATAGCCCGCGGTCTGGCAAAAAGCGATTTTTTAACCCCGGCCGATATTACGGTGAGCAACCGGGGCCAGGAGAAACTGGATCTGCTCAAAACGTACAACCCGCAGATTCACACCACAACCGACAACAAGACGGCCATTCAAGATGCCGACATCATCATTCTGGCCGTGAAGCCCTGGGTGCTCGACAGTGTGGCCATCGACATTCGCAACGGGCTCGACCTGCCCCGGCAGATGATTGTATCGGTCGTTGCCGGCGCCACCATCGAACGGCTGGCTGCGCTCTTCACCTCGGGCGATGCCATTCCGGCCATCTTCCGAGTGATGCCCAACACGGCCATTGCCATTCGCGAAAGCATGACTCTCTTTACCCCCTACAACGCTACCCCCGAACAGGTCGACTGCGTTCGGGCCATGCTCGACAGTCTGGGCAAGAGCCTGCTGGTCGACGAGAGCCTCATGGAGGCCGGCACGGCCCTCTGTTCATGCGGTACCGCCTTTGCCATGCGCTACATGCGGGCTGCCATCGAGGGTGGTGTCGAAATGGGATTCCGTGCCCAGGACGCCCAGCTGGTGGTCGAGCAAACCGTGAGAGGGGCAGCCGAACTGCTGTTGGCTACCGGCAACCACCCCGAAGTGGAGATTGACCGGGTGACCACCCCCGGCGGCATCACCATCAAGGGATTGAACGAGATGGAGATGGCAGGATTCTCGGCAGCCGTTATCCGGGGATTGAAAGCCTCGAAATAAGGGAATAAGCAAACAAGATTCTACTGTTGCTGGGCAAGGGTTACATGTCGTAAAACCTGTCCAGCAATTTCTTTTTGTACATCTTGCTCACCTTCAACTCCGACACCTTGTTGAACGGCGGCAGCAGCGTGCAACTGTTCTCTGAAATGAGGTAAAGATAGTTGATGTTGATGATATACGTTTTATGAATCTGAATGAACTCGGGAGCGTAGTTCAGGATTGTCTCGGCCGTTGTCTGGTGCTTCAAGATGAAATGTTGCAGGCTGTTCAGCACCACCCGCCACAACTTGCGCTCCGAGTCGTATTTGAAGAACCCGATATTCTCGGGACGGACAATGAGCTTGTCGTTGGTAATGGTCGTAATCAATATCGACTGGGCCGGCTGTGACAGGGGGCTCGACTGGACCGGTTGTCCCCCCGACCGCAGGGCCTCTTCACGCGACAGGTAAAAGCGGTTCATAATCAACGACAGCTCGCTGTCGCTGACCGGTTTGAGCAGGAAGTCGAACGCTTGTAACCGCAAGGCCGGTAACAGATACTTCTCATATGAAGTGTAAAACACCACCTTCATGTTCCAATCGATATGCTTGTCGAGCGACGACAAGAACTCCAACCCCGACGTGTCGGACAACTCTACATCGAGAAACAGCAACTCGGGTTTGTAGCGCATGACCGTGTTCCAACCCTCCTCGCCATTGCCCGCCGTCGCCACAAGATTCACATCGGGATAACCCTTCAAGCGCTCGGCCAGCACTCGTATCGACGGATTATCGTCATCGACGATGACCGTGTCAATTCTCTTTTCCATATCAGTCGTTTATATCGAAATTATAGACATCGGGGATAACCAGCAGCGCGCGGCACCCCTCCTCCCCTTCGGGAGTACGGTAGCCCCCCAACTCAAATCGCATCGGTTGCTTGTTGCGGGCATTGAGCAACTGTATGATCTGGGCAACCACCCTCAACCCCACTTGCGACTTGTCGCCTCCTCGCTGCACCACGGGCAGCGGTCCGTTGTTGAGGACCTCGATGTAAATGGCGCCGTCGCGATGGTTGACCTGCACGGTCAGACGCTTCTCGGCATCGAGGGGTTTCTTCTTCAACCCGTGTTTAATGGCATTCTCGACAAATATCTGCACCATCATCGACGGCAGCCGCACGGCATTCAGGTCAATACCCTCGGCCACCGACACGCGGTACTCGAACTTCTCGCCCAACGATTCCCCTTCGACCGCTACATACAGGTCGATAAAGTTCAGCTCCTCGCGCAGTATCGTACAGAACACACTGGCCAACGACTGCCCCTGACGGAGCATATCGACCAATACCCCCAGTGACGAAGGACGTCCCTCCTGCCGGGCCAGCAACTCATGATTAAGGGCATTGTAGATAAAGTGCGGGGTGATGCGGTTGCGCGCATTCTCCATCTTCATGGTCACGATACGGCGCAACATCTGCTCCTCCCGTTGCTTCACCCGCTTGCGCCGATACACATTGAAGAGAATCAGCACCAGCACAATCGCCGTCACCCCGGCCAGCAGGGCGTAAATGCGCATCAGCTCGGCCTCCTTGTCACTGATGACCAGATTCTGGTTCAGAATAGTCGCATCGCGCTCGTAGCGCATACGAGTCTCGGCAATTTTCATTCTCACCCGCTCGCTGCGCAGGGAGTCGGAGAGGGAGGTATAGGCCTTTTCATATTCAAAAGCCTTTTTCCAATCGTGTTTCGCCCCGGCAAACCGCCGCAGGAAGTCGAGTCGAAGCAACCCCTGCTCCGACCGCATATCGTCTCTATACGGATACCGGGCAGCCAGCGCCTCGGCTTGGCCGAAGTCGCCGTCCTGCAAGGCCAGCTCCATCTGCTGGGTATGCAGATGCGACATGACCATTTCGTTATATCCGCTCGCTCCGAAATAGGCCAGGTTCTCGGCAATGAGCGGCCGAGCCTGCTCGGGCTGGTGAAGTTTCAGATAAATATCCGACAGGTTGGCCTTGCAGAAATGAATCTCCCACTCCATATCGGGGTATGCCAACAAGAAGGTATCGAGACGCAGGAAGGTCTCCAAAGCCCGCCGGTAATCCTTTTGATAGAAATAATCATTCCCCCGGCTGTTCAGATAGTTGAACCGGTCATAGACGGTCATCAGATTCCACAACCGGTCACACTTGTCCCACCAGATCTTACTTTGCCCAAAATCACGAAGGGTGGTATAGGTAGCCGCCAGACCACTATACAGAGGAATGTAACTTGCCGTATCGGCCTGAATAGAATCGGCCAAAGCGATAGCTTGCCGGTAGGTCATCGCACTCATGGAGAGGTCGCCCCCGAACTTGTAGGCATCGGCCAGATTGGCATAGCTCAACAGGCGGTCGTTCTCATCGCCTCCCCGCTCGGCATACCGGCACGCCTCCTTTTGATAAAAGAGCATCGAGTCGGCATGAAAGGCATATTGGGTATAATAGAGCCCCTTGGCCTGCATGCACTTTATCATCAGATTGTTGCGCAGCTTCGAGTAGGGTTTCCCCGACAAATAATGAATCACGCTGTCGGCACTGAGCAAAACCGAGTCGAGTTGCGCCGTATAGAAATAGCGAATAATATCCTGTACGACAAAATTATAATACTCGTCACTATCGCGAGCCTCCATCTTTCCCTGGCTTATTGCCTGCTTGACAAAATCCAGATTGTAAGTACGAAACGAATCGGCTATCTCCTGATTGATGGCATCGAGCGATGTCGCCTCGGATTTCCGAGACGTACAACCACTTCCTATCAAGACCAACCACAAAAGCAAGGCAACAAATGGCCACAACTGCATTATTTTCATGGATCAAAACTTATCTATAAAACAGTCAAGGCTCTGGGAGGAAATGAATTGCCGCAGGCTATACCCGCTTGGGCCCTACTCCATATCCACGCCGTATGGCCGAGAGTAGAGTGAACCCCTACTTAATGATACCGAGCATCGTCTGTTTTGCAGTCAACAAATGTACGACTTTTTTTCGGCTCGTACCATTACTTTACAAAAACAAACCTTTCAATCCCTATTTTTTAACGCTTATCCACAATCCGGTCCGGTTATCCTAAAAACATCAGACAGAGCGGTTGTCGGATTATTTTTATCGTTCTATCTTTGAATAAATTTTAATATTATTTCATACGACTCAAAAACACGAAATTCAAAAAGGGGGACGTAAGGGCAGAGATGCTACTTGTAAAAAAGCATGAAGTGTCATGCGACTTGTTGCATCAGAAACAAGCACAGGCAGATACAATTTAACTATCACCAGAAAAATGCCTCATTTTCCCGAGAGTCATCAAGACTTGGGAGGGCAAAAAGAAATTTTATTCACATAATCCGGAGAGAATCACTCTCACACGGGAAAGCCATTTCGCCATCAAGAAAGGCGCATCCCTGCCGTCTTACACTTGGGCTTCCTTTCGACAAGGGAAGCCTTTTTTTATTCGGCGACTCCGAAAACTTGGGTTTCATTTGTTTCGGCTATCTTTTTTGGCTATCTTTGTAAAAGATAGGGGGTCGGGGGAGAATATCCGAGACAAATTACGATATTTCATTCACCTCTCACCACTCCGTATTTTTTGTAAAAGCAGGATACGGTGAGGCAGAGCCCGATCCAGAAATCCCGATTGTACCATCAACAACAACTTAACATACTATGTCTGTAAACAAAGTCATTCTGATAGGAAACGTGGGGAAAGACCCCGACGTGAGATATATCGAAAACAACGTGTGCGTGGCCAACTTTACCCTGGCTACCACCGAGCGTGGCTACACCACCCAAAGCGGAGTCCAGATACCCGACAAGACCGAGTGGCACAACATCGTGGCCTGGCGCGGATTGGCCGAGGTGGCCGAGAAATATGTGCGCAAAGGTACCCAGCTCTACATCGAAGGGAAGATTCGCACCCGCTCGTGGGAGGACCAGAACAAGATCCGCCGCTACACAACCGAGATTTATGTCGACAACATGGAGCTGCTGGGTCGTCGCGACAGCCAGTCGGCATCGGCTTCCACCCCACAGGCAGCACCAGCCCAGGCACAACCGGCAGGCTACCAGACTCCGTCCAACCCGGGATTTGCATCGACGGGCGGAAATAGTGGCGACGACGATTTGCCGTTCTAATATTATGTTGTAATTTTGCAAGCAATTAACGGGCCTCGTTTCTCACCCCCGGAGCGATTCGGGGGTGGGGATACCGCCAAACGGGTACACGAGGCGGCGGGCCTATTGTTTAACTAATTCTATTGTTTCTTGGACCCTGATTCGTATTTATCGGTTTTCTCGGCCATCGAGGTTACGCCCCCCTCGGGCGGTGCCATTCTGGCAATAATCCTGGCGGGATTGTTTTTGTGTGTCTCTGCATTTGTTTCAGCTTCCGAAATAGCCTATTTCTCACTCTCGTCCGAAGAGCTGCACGAGTTTGACGACGACGAGTCGACCACCAATGTCTTGGTAAAGAAACTACTAGCCAAGCCCGAGTATCTGCTGGCAACGATACTCATCTCGAACAACTTGGTCAACGTGGCTATCGTTATCCTCTGTAATTTTTTCTTTTCCGACATTCTTCATTTTCACAGCGATGTGCTGGATTTCATTTTCCAGACCATTCTGCTCACCTTCCTGCTGCTGCTCTTCGGCGAGGTGATGCCCAAGTTCTATGCCAACCAGAAGCCCGTCAGCTGGGTGAAACGGAGCTGCCGGGGACTGTCGTTGCTGGAAAAGATTTTCTCCCCGCTGGCCAACCTGCTGGTCAACTCGACCCAGATTGTCAACAAGCACATGGTGCGTAAGCGGGCCAACATCTCGATGAACGAGCTCTCGCAGGCGCTCGAAATGACTCAGGTCGAGGCCAACGACGAGAAAGAGATGCTCGAAGGCATCATCAAGTTCGGTGGCAAAACCGTGCAGGAGGTGATGACGGCCCGGGTCGACATTACCGACGTGGAAATTCGTACCGATTTCAAGGAGCTGCTCGACCTCATCATCGAGACCGGCTACTCACGGTTGCCCGTCTACGACACCACCGAAGACGACATCAAAGGCATCATATACAGCAAGGATCTGCTGCCCTACATCGGGCAGGACGCCTCATTCAACTGGCGCAAACTCATGCGCCGCGCCTATTTCGTGCCCGAGACCAAGATGATCGACGACCTGCTGGAAGAGTTCCGCACGAAGAAAATCCACATGGCCATCGTGGTCGACGAGTTTGGCGGCACCTCGGGTATCGTCACCATGGAGGATATTCTCGAAGAGATTGTGGGCGACATCAGCGACGAGTATGACGAGGAGGAGAAAAACTACGTGAAACTCGACGACAATACCTATATTTTCGAGGGTAAAACCGTGCTGAACGACTTCTACAAGATTACGGGACTCGACGAAAGCGAGTTCGGCGACAAGGCCGAAGATGCCGAAACGCTGGCCGGCCTGATACTCGACATCAAGGAGGATTTCCCCAAAGTGAAAGAGCAAATCGACTACGGCCGTTGCAGTTTCGTGGTGCTCGAACTCGACAAGCGCCGCATCGGCAAGGTGAAGGTAAAAATCAACCCGGCTGCACCTCAGGACGAATAACGCCGAAAACCGCCTGCCTCCATGAGTCTGTTCCCGTTTCCCATACGTCCCGGCCGCCTGATGCTCTATCTTCTGCTCGGCCTCACGGCAGCGACGACGTGCCTCTCCTGCCGCCGCCAGTATACGCCGAAGCCCGACGCCTACTTCCGCATCGACCCCTACCCCGAGACTTACCGGCGCACCACCCTGCCGGGTACCCGACTCTCGTTCGAGATTCCCGAAGGAACGACCGAGGCAATCGACCCCGACTCGACCCACCGCCACGACGGCGTACAGTGGCTCAACATAAGGTTCCCCCGCTATCGGGCCACCCTCTATTGCAGCTACCACCCTTTGCGGGGCAACCTCGACCGGCTCACCGACGAAAGCCGCGAACTGGTCTACCGCCAGAGTATCCGCCCCGACGTGGTGCAGGCGGGCCATTACGAGAACGACAGCTCGAAGGTTTATGCCACCCTCTACGACCTCTCGACCGAGAGTGCCACTCCGTTGCAATTTGTGGTAACCGACAGCACCAGATACCTGTTGCGGGGAGCCCTCTATTTCGACGAACCGGGCAAGAGCGACTCCATCGCCCCCGTCGTCGACGACCTGTCGGACCACATCGCCCACCTCATCGAAAGTATAGAAATTCCCGCCCGATAGCCATGCCGATTCACACCCACATATCGACCCCGACCGGTGCAAGCATCGCCCTTTGGCACCTCACCGAAACGGAGGCGGCTCTGGCGTCCCTGCTCGGCGACGAGGCATACAGACAACTGTCGAGCCAGGGTCTGTCGCCCAAACGGTTCTGCGAACAGGCGGCTACCCGGCTGTTACTGGACCGGCTCGACGAGACCCGCGGGGGTGTCATGGCCCACACAACCGAGGGACAGCCCTATTTGACCGACCGCCCCGGACACCTCTCCATCTCGCACACCCGGCAATGGGTGGCCATCGCCTGGCACCCCACACGCCCCGTGGGAATAGACATCGAGCGGCTGGGCGCCCGGGTAGAACGCGTAGCCGATCGAGTATTCAACGAAAATGAGTTGCAGGCGCACACCGACTCGCCCCGCTCACACACCCTATGGCTGCACCTGTGCTGGTCGGCCAAGGAAGCGCTCTTCAAGGCGATGCCCGAGGCAGGGATAGACTTTCGCACACAACTGCACGTAGCCCCGCCCCGCACACTCGCCCACGAAGGGCTCTTTACTGCTGTCGAGAACCGCACATCGGCTCACGGCCGCTACACCCTGTGGTATGCCACCCACGACGAGTGGGTGATGGTCTGCGCCACTCCCTTACCGTAATTCCGCCTTGAAACCAGCCGCACGCACGGCATCGACCACCCGCTCGGCGGGCACGTCGGCATTGACGGTCAACAATTTATCGGGAGTAGACAAATCGAGGCTCCACTGATCGGGAGTAAGAAACTGATTCAACTGTTCGCCAATCTTGGCTACACAACCGGCACACTTGGCCGAAGTCTTTACTTGTATCATCTTTATTTTGTTTTTAAACGGGTTCTTCTTATCGCAACCGCAAGCTGTTGAGTACTACCGATACCGAGCTGAATGCCATGGCCGCACTGGCCCACATGGGGGTAAGCAACAGCCCTACGGGATAGAGCACACCGGCTGCCACGGGGATACACACCACGTTGTAGCCGAAGGCCCAGAACAGATTCTCGCGGATAATCCGCACCGTCCGGCGCGACAGAGTCACCGCCCGGGGCAACAGCAGCAGGTCGGAGTTCATCAAGGTCACCATGGCCACGTCCATGGCCACATCGGTACCCTTGCCCATGGCCACGCTCACATCGGCCCGGGCCAGCGCCTGCGAGTCGTTGATGCCGTCGCCCACCATGGCCACACACTTGCCGGCCTGTTGCAACTCGGCCACAAAGCGCTCCTTGTCGTCGGGCAATACGCCCCACCGGTAGTGGTCGATACCAGCCGCCCGAGCCACCTCGGCTGCGGTCGACTCCTTGTCGCCGGTGAGCATATAGACCTCGATGCCGCAGCGTTTCAACTGCTCCACCGCCTCGCGCGAGGTGGCCTTCAAGGCATCTTTCACCTCGAAAAGGGCCAACAGCTCCCGGTCGTTCCCGAAATAGACAGTATATCCATCGGGCACCGAAACACCCGGCAGGCGCTCCTCGGCCAGAGCACGATTACCCACCCAGAAGGTAGTCCCACTGCTGGTGCAGGTCACCCCGCGCCCTGTAAGGCTCTCAAAGTCGGCCAAGTCGTCGGCCGGGCGATAGCCCCGTTGCCGCAACGTATCGGCCAGAGCCAGGGCCAACGGGTGTTCCGACCGCGTCTCGGCGGCCAGCAACACGGGGGCAAACTGTTCGAAATCGGGATAGAGCTGCTCGTCGACTACCTGCGGGTGCCCCTCGGTGAGGGTTCCCGTCTTATCGAGAACGACGGCATTGACCCGGCACATGTTTTCCAGGGCAAACGCATCTTTAATGAGGATATGTTGCTGTGCCGCCTTGCCTATCCCCACCGTCAAGGCCGTGGGGGTAGCCAACCCGAGGGCACAGGGACAGGCGATTACCAGCACCGAGACGGCACTCAACAGAGCGTAGGGGAACATGCCCCACCCAGACACGGCCACCCAGATTATGAAGGTGAGTATGGCCAATGCGATAACCGTGGGGACAAAGACGGCCGACACCTTATCGACAATACCCTGCACGGGCGCCTTGCTTCCCTGAGCCTCGCGCACCATGCGCACCATGCGCGAGAGTACCGTATCGGCTCCCGAAGCCTCGACCTGTATGAGGAAAGCGCCCCGCTGGTTGAGGGTCCCGGCCAGCACCCGGTCGCCGGATTGCTTGGCCACTGCCTCCGACTCGCCGCTAATCATACTCTCGTCGACATACGACGACCCTTCGAGCAACACGCCGTCGACCGGAATCTTCTCGCCGGGTCGCACACTCACCCGATTGCCGGGTCGCAACATGCCGATGGGCACATCGCGCTCCTCGCCACTCTCGTCGACCAGACGGGCCGTCTTGGGTTGCAGCCCCATGAGCGAACGAATCGAGGCCGACGTGCTCTGCTTGGCCCGTGCTTCAAGCAACTTGCCCGAGAGGACAAAGGCGATAATCATCGCCACCGATTCGTAGTAGACATGGGGAACCAGCCCCAGCGATACCCAGAACCGGGGATAGATGGTCGTGAACAAGCTGAAAACAAACGACACGGCGGTACTGAGCATGACCAGCGTGTCCATGTTGGCACGTCCCTTTCGGGCGGCCTTCCAGCCCGAGGTATAGAACGAGCGGCCCAGATAGAGCACCGGCAAGGTGAGCACCATCAAAAGCCACATCAGCCAAATCGGAGGCTCATGAAAACACATCGAAAGCACCATCACCGGAATACCGAAAATCCAGGCCCCCACGGTGCGGCGTTTCTGTGCAACATAGTGCCGGCGTTCGGCATCGGCGGCATCGGCCTCGGCATTCTCCGAGATGACCAGATCATATCCTGCCGACTGCACGGCCGTCTGCATATCTCTCAACGAAATTTTCTTGGGATCATAAACCACCTGCAAGGTGTTGGCGGAAAAATTGACCGAAGCCTCGGCCACTCCCGGCAATTCGCTCACGGTCTTCTCGACCGTAGCCGCGCACACGGCGCAACTCATATCCAAAACGGGTATTACTTGTTTCTCCATACGTTTTCCTTTCGATCAGGCTCTGAACACCCCTGGCCGGTTTTTGCTCCTCGGCCACCCCGATTGTCCCAACGAGTCAAGCCTCACTGCTCTCGTCGAGCGACGGCTGCATGGTGCATTTGCCATTCAACACCGCTCCCGGTTCTATGGCCAGACGACGGGCCTGTATATCGCCTTCGAGCGACGAGGTGGCTTTCAACACCAACATCTCGGCCACCATCACGTTGCCGGTAATGCGACCCACCACCTCGGCATTCACGGCCACGATGTCGCCAATCACTTGGCCCGTCTCTCCGATAACGACCTTGCCCTGGCATTCCAATCGTCCTTCGAGCGTGCCGTCGATACGAATGTCTTTCTGCGAAACAATCTTACCTACAATGGTAGTCTCCGCGGTGAGCGCATTGTGCGCCATGCCCGAAAAAGTATTCTCCTTTGCCATATCTGTATCTTGTTTTTATATCCACAAGGCCATGCCAACCGCCATCGAGTTGCGCCTGCCCAGGCGAGAGTCTATATTTACATCTCGTGCAAAAGTAGAAAGAATCTCCCGAAATATCCACATCGGGTCTGATAATCATTGCAAAAAGAGGTAATAATATTTTCAGCGCTCCCGGCAAAGTGGAGAATCGTTTGCCGGGGGTACCCAAAAAGGAGCACCCCGAAAGAGACGACATCGCCCGATTCTTTATACCTTTGCCCCGATTTAATTCCAAGCGCAACCATGCCGACCCCACACCTGAACCTCACCGAAGGGGGCATCACCGGGACCCTGCTGCGGTTTACCCTGCCCATGATGGCCGGAGCCCTGTTGCAGCAATGCTACAACATCGCCGATACCCTCATCGTGGGACAGTTTATAGGCCCCGCAGCACTGGCGGCCGTAGGATCGGCCTACACGCTCATGGTCTTTCTCTGCTCGATTCTGCTGGGCCTGTCGCTGGGCAGCAGCACAGTCTTCTCCCAACAATACGGCCGGGGCGATCTCCCGGCCCTGCGCCACAGCACCTATGTGGCCTTCGTCCTGATTCTGGCCATTACCCTCGCGCTCAACCTGGTCGCATTCCTCGCACTCGACCCCATACTGCGATTTCTGCAAGTACCGGCCGAGGTCTACCCGCTCATGCGCGACTACCTGTGGATTATCTTTTGGGGCATTCTCTTCACCTTTATCTATAATTTCTATGCCGCCCTGCTGCGAGCCGTGGGCGACTCGGTGACCCCACTGTGGTTTCTCTCACTGTCGGTCGTACTCAATATCGGACTCGACCTCTTCTTTATCCTGGTGCTACACTGGGGTATACAAGGGGCTGCCGCCGCGACCGTCATCGCCCAGGGAGCCGCCGCTTTGGGTATCGCTCTGTACACCCACCTCAAACGCCCCGAACTGAGAATCCGCCGCCGCGACCTCTATTTCGACCGGGCTACGCTGAAAGAGATTACCGCCTTCTCGACACTCACCTGTGTGCAACAGTCGGTGATGAACCTGGGCATTCTGCTGGTGCAGGGGTTGGTCAACAGCTTCGGCACCGTGGTGATGGCCGCCTTTGCCGCCGCCGTCAAAATAGACTCCTTTGCCTATATGCCGGTGCAGGAGTTCGGCAATGCCTTCTCGACCTTCGTGGCCCAAAACTTCGGTGCCCGCAAACGGCAACGCATTCGCCGGGGCATGCGCCAGGCTCTACTCATCACCTGCCTCTTCTCCCTCGCCGTTTCGCTACTGATATTTATTTTTGCCGAACCCCTCATGCTCATCTTCGTCAAGCCCGATGAACAGGAGATACTACGCATCGGCGCCCAATACCTGCGCATCGAGGGAGCCTTCTATGCCCTCATCGGCATTCTCTTTCTGCTCTACGGATACTATCGGTCGATGCGCATGCCGGGCATGTCGGTCATACTCACCGTACTGTCGCTGGGCACACGGGTAGCCCTGGCCTATGCCCTGGCTTCGCTGCCAGCCGTAGGAGTAACCGGTATCTGGTGGTCGATTCCCATCGGTTGGTTCATCGCCGACCTTGTCGGGTTCATCTATTACCGGATTTCGTCACCGCGCCTCTATCGGGCCATGGCGACAGCAACCGGCTCCGGCCGGTAGCTCTGCTATATTTCAACAGGATTTTCTATGTATTAATAGAGTGTGTCCCTTTTAATCATTCATCAACTGCGTCCGGAAGGTATGGGCAACGGATCATCGGCGATGGTCAGGACGATACCCATCTCCTCAATGCGCTTGGCAATCGCCGGCGAGACCTTCGAATCAGTGATAATCTGGTCGACATCCTCCATGTCAGAGATTTTGCTGAATCCGCGCCGTCCGAACTTGGACGAATCGGCCAGCACAATGGTCTTCTGGGCCGTCCGCATCATCACCCGGTTGAGACTCGCCTCCATCATGTCGGTCGTTGTAATCCCGAAATCCAAGTCGATACCGTCGACCCCCAGGAAAAGTTTGCTGCACGAAAAGTCGGCAAGTGCCGCCTCGGCATACTTGCCCACTACCGACAGACTGCTGTGCCGCAAGATCCCCCCCAACTCGATAATGTCGATATTGCGGTCTTTCGACAAGATGATGGCGACTTGCAGCGAAGCTGTAATCACGGTGAGCTTGTCGGTCGTCTGGATACAGCGGGCCAAAGCATGCATGGTCGTCCCCGACGCAATCAAAATGGAGTCCTTTTTCGCAATTAAACTTGCAGCTTGCATTCCGATAAGCCTCTTCTCTTCGGTATAAAACTTTTCCTTTTCGTTTACGTTTCGGTCGTTGATATATGGATTAATCAAAATCGCCTTCCCATGGTTTCGATACAGTTTCTTTTCTTTTTCCAAATCGGTTAAATCCTTTCGTATCGTAACCGACGAAACATTCAAATGCTCGGCCAGGTCAGTAACCAGTATGGAATTATGCTGCATCAACAACTCCAAAATAATGAAATGTCTCTCTTCTTTCGTCATAAGAACACTATCATTTATGTTTTTAATGCAAGTTAGTTCATTTTTAAAGAAATAAGGGGCTGTTTTGTGTTAAAAGAACTGAATCGACCAACCCTTTCATGCCTTATTATAATATGCTTCGATATATAACCCCATTACATATAGTCAAAGATATGAATTTCGTTTTGAAAATAATATTACATTCCAGTTACAAAAAAATTGCAGAAAAATTTCATTTATATTAAAAAACTCTATATATTTGTTGCGATATGAAACAATACAGGTTTTATATCAACAAGAAAAAGGATAATATAATTACCATGAATCTCAACGGCAAAAGCAATGAATATGATGTCATCATCATCGGAGGTGGCATAACGGGAGCAGGTACAGCGAGAGACTGTTCCTTGCGAGGTATGAGAGTTTTGCTATTGGAACGTTTCGATTTCGCTGCGGGAGCGACGGGTCGCAACCATGGCTTGTTGCACAGCGGAGCCCGCTATGCCGTCACCGACAAGGAATCGGCCTCGGAATGTATCAAGGAGAACATGATACTCCGGAAGATTGCTCGGCATTGTGTCGAAGAGAACAACGGGCTGTTTATCTCTCTACCCGAAGACGATATAAATTTCCAATCCAAATTTGTCGAATCGTGTCACGAAGCCGGCATCGATGCCCAAATCATCGACCCGGCCGAAGCCCGTCGCATAGAACCCTCGGTCAACCCCAACCTGATCGGAGCGGTCAAGGTACCCGACGGCTCGGTCGATCCCTTCCGGCTTACCTTGGCCAACATCATCGACGCCAAAGCCCACGGTGCCCAGATACGGGTCTATCACGAAGTGACGGCTCTCATCAAGGAGCAGGGCCGCGTGATAGGAGTCACCGCCTGGGACCACAAGAAAAAAGAGTCGACCAACTACTACGCCCCGCTTACCATCAACGCCGGTGGTATCTGGGGACACAACATTGCCAAGATGGCCGGAATCGAGGTGGGCATGTACCCCGCCAAAGGTTCGCTGCTCATCTTCGGCCACCGGGTCAACAACGTCGTGCTTAACCGTTGCCGCAAACCGGCCGACGCCGACATCTTGGTACCCGGCGACACCATCTGCCTCATCGGTACCACATCGAGCCACGTGGGATTTGACGAGGTCGACGACATGCGGGTAACCTCGGAAGAGGTCGACCTGCTGCTGCGCGAAGGCGAAAAACTGGCCCCGGCCCTGGCCACCACGCGTATCCTGCGCGCCTATGCCGGTGTGCGCCCGCTGGTAGCCGCCGACAACGACCCCACGGGCCGGAACATCAGCCGGGGCATCGTGCTGCTCGACCACGAGACCCGCGACGGAGTGCCCGGCTTTGCCACCATCACGGGAGGCAAACTGATGACCTACCGCCTGATGGCCGAGAAGGCCACCGACCTGGCTTGTGCCAAACTGGGTATCGACAAACCCTGCACGACCATGAACGAGCCCCTGCCCGGTTCACGGAACGAGGAGCCCGAACTGAAAGACAAGAAACACGCCGCCAGCCCCATCAGACGTTCGACCATCGGCCGCCACGGCGACCTGGCTACCCGGATTGCCGCCGACAACGAAGTGGACAACAGCCTCGTGTGCGAATGCGAAGATGTGTCGGTAGGCGAAGTAAAATATGCCTTGAAAGAACTCGACGTACACAACATGGAGGACCTGCGCCACCGCACCCGCGTGGGCATGGGTACCTGCCAAGGCGAACTCTGCGCCTGCCGGGCCGCCGGTCTGCTGAGCGAGGCGCACAACTGCGCCCATCAGGCCAAGGCCGACCTGGCCCGATTCCTGAACGAACGCTGGAAAGGCATGTACCCCGTAGCCTGGGGCGAAGCCCTTCGGGAAGGCGAATATACCCAATGGGTCTACAAAGGATTATGTGGAATGAATAAAATGGAAGAGAAATGAAATTCGATACCGTAATTATTGGAGGAGGTTTGGCCGGCCTGACTTGTGGCATTCGCTTGCAGCAGGCAGGCACGAAATGTGCCATCGTATCGGCCGGACAGAGTGCATTGCATTTTTCTTCGGGTTCATTCGATTTGCTGAACGAGCTACCCGACGGGACTCCCGTAAGCAACCCCGAAGAGGCTGTGGCTCAACTCGACAAGAGCCACCCTTACGCCAAGATAGGCGACCTCTTTACCCACTATGCCCAAGAGGCCAAACAGACACTCATCGATGCGGGCGTCGGCGTGCATGGCGACTCGAAACACAACACCTATCGCATCTCGCCCATGGGAACGGCCCTGCCTACCTGGCTCACGCTCGACGACTTCACCACGCTGGAATCACCCGACGAGCTGAAAGGCAAAAAGATATTGCTGGTCAACATCACCGGCTTCCTCGATTTCAACACCAAGTTCGTGGCCGACTCCTTCGAAACCGAAGGAGCCTCGTGCCAAATCGTCTCCATCTCGTTGCCCGAGTTTGAGCGGTTGCGCCAAAGCCCCACCGAGATGCGCTCGGCCAACATCGCCCGCGTCATGGAATCGGGGAGCGTTCTCGAAACCTTTATCGCCCGGCTGCAAGAGAAGAGCAAAGGGTTCGACATCGTAGCCGTACCGGCCATCTTCGGACTTGCGTCGTCACAGACGGTAAGCACACTGAAAAAACAACTCGACATACCGGTGTACATCATTCCCACCATGCCCCCCTCGGTTCCCGGCATACGCACTCAGCAACGGTTGCGCCACGTATTCGAGCAGGCCGGCGGATACTACATGCTGGGCGATACCGTAGTCAATGCCGAGACGGGCGACGGACGGGTGTACAGCGTCTACACCGTCAATCACGGCGACATTGCCTTGCAGGCCGACCACTTCGTGCTGGCATCGGGCAGCTTTTTCAGCAACGGACTGTATGCCCTCATGGACCGGGTGTTCGACCCCGTGTTCGATGCCGACGTCGAGTTTGATCCCAACCGCAACAGCTGGTACGACCCCTCGGTATTCGCCTCGCAACGCTACCGTACCTTCGGCGTCGCCACCGACGACCGGTTCCGGATAAAAATCCACGGGAAAACCCAGGAGAATGTATATGCAATCGGCTCGGTTTTGAGCGGCTTCGATGCCCTGCAAGAGGGCTGCGGAGCCGGAGTATCCCTGTTGACTGCCCTGTATGTGGCCGATAACTTGAAAAAATAGAGTAACGATGAATACGCAACAATATAACATCAGCGACAATAATTTTGAACAATGCCTCAAATGTACGGTATGCACCGTCTATTGTCCGGTTGTTCCCGTAAATCCCAACTACCCGGGTCCGAAACAGGCGGGTCCCGACGGCGAACGGTTGCGGCTGAAAAGAGGTGAGTTCTTTGACGAAGCCCTCAAATACTGTCTGAACTGCAAACGCTGCGAGGTGGCTTGCCCCTCCAACGTGCGCATCGGCGACATTATCCAACTGGCCCGCATCAAATACAGCCAGAAGAAACCCTCGTTGCGCGACATGATTCTGGCCAATACCGACATCGTGGGCACCCTCTCGTCGGCCTTCGCCCCCATCGTCAACACCACCGTGGCGTTGAAACCGGTAAAAGCGGTGATGGACGGCGTCTTGAAGATAGACAAGCACCGCACCTTCCCCAAGTATGCCGGGCAAACCTTTGTCAGCTGGTTCAAGAAAAACGCCGCCGACAAACAGGAGCTCTACCCCAACCACGTGAGCTTCTTCCACGGCTGCTACATCAACTACAACTACCCCCAGCTGGGTAAGGACGTGGTGAAGGTGATGAATGCCATCGGCTACGGCGTGCATCTGCTGGAAAAGGAGAAATGCTGTGGCGTGGCCCTCATCTCCAACGGGCTCATCAACCAGGCCAAGAAACAGGCCCACATCAACATCGAATCGATACGCAAATCGGTGAACGAAGAGAAACGTCCGGTCATCGCCGCCTCGTCGACCTGTACCTTCACCATACGCGACGAATATCCCCACCTGCTGCAAGTCGAGAACGGCGACGTGCGCGACTCGGTCGAACTGGCCACCCGCTTCATCTACCGGCTGCTCGAAGAGGGGAAAGTAAAACTGAAATTCCGCGACACCCAACCGGTGAGAGTCGCCTACCACACCCCCTGTCACATGGAGAAACTGGGGTGGGGCTACTACTCCATCGAACTGTTGCGGCAAATCCCCCATCTCGATCTGGTCGTGCTCGACTCGCAATGCTGCGGCATAGGCGGTACCTACGGCTTCAAGAAAGAGAACTACCCCACCTCGCAAGGCATAGGCGAATCGCTCTTCAACCAAATCAAGACAGCAGGCGTGCAATATGTAGCCACCGACTGCGAGACCTGCAAATGGCAAATCGAGATGTCCACCCCCTACGAGGTGAAACACCCGATCAGCATCTTGGCCGAGGCCCTCGATGTGGAAGGAACCATGAAACTGAACAAATAAACAATTATCTTATAAATCTTACATTAAAATCTAATTATCATGTGGAACTTTATGGCACCCCCTGCCTACAAGCCGGAACTCCCGGCCGACCAGATAGACTCCCGCTACAAGAGTCTGAGATGGCAGGTATTTTTAGGAATTTTTATTGGTTACGCAGGTTATTACATTGTCCGTAAGAATTTCTCCATGGCCATTCCCGAGCTGGCTCAGTTTGGCTATGAAAAGGGAGAATTGAGTATTGTGCTGTCTATGAATGCCATAGCCTATGCACTCTCGAAATTCTTGATGGGTAGTGTATCGGATCGAAGCAATGCGCGGGTATTCCTCCCGTTGGGCTTGATTCTGGCCTCCCTATCCATGATGTTCATGATTGTTCCCGTTGTTGCCTTCGGCCCCGAAAATAAAGGCTGGGCTATCTTCATGATGGCAGCCCTCAACTTCCTGGTAGGTTGGTTCAACGGTATGGGCTGGCCCCCGTGCGGACGTGTGATGACACACTGGTTCTCGGTAAAAGAGCGCGGTACCAAGATGGCTATCTGGAACTGTGCTCACAACGTGGGCGGCGCCCTGGTAGGCCCGATGGCCGTTTATGGCGCTATCTGGTTCGGTTCGTGGTTCTACGGAGCCGACACGACTCACTACTTCCTCATCGGTACCTATGTATTCCCGTCGGCCGTGGCTATCCTCATCGCCCTCTTTGCCTACGTGTTGATTCGCGACACCCCGCAATCGTGCGGACTGCCCTCGATTGAGAAATATCGCAACGACTATCCCCGCAATTACAGCGCCAAGCAAGAAGAGGTGCTGACCACGAAAGAGATCTTCTTCAAGTATGTGCTCAACAACAAGATGCTGTGGTTCATCGCCATCGCCAACGCCTTCGTCTACATGGTACGCTACGGCTGCCTCGACTGGGCTCCTACTTTCCTGAAAGAGGCTCAGGGCTACGACATCAAAGAGGCCGGTTGGGCCTACTTCGCCTACGAATTTGCCGCCATACCGGGCACACTCTTCTGCGGTTGGGTGAGCGACAAACTCTTCAAGGGCCGCCGGGCCATCACCACCATCATCTTCATGCTCATTGTGGCCGTGTTTATCTTCACCTACTGGCAATTCTCCGACAACTACACGCTGGTAACCCTGTCGCTTATCGCCATCGGTTTCTTCATCTACGGCCCGGTGATGCTGATTGGTGTACAGGCTCTCGACCTGGCTCCGAAAAACGCATCCGGTACGTCGGCCGGTCTGACGGGATTCTTCGGCTACTTCTTCGGTACCGCTATCCTGGCCAACATCGTAATCGGTTACGTAGCCGAGCACGCCGGTTGGGACTGGACCTTTATCCTGCTGCTGGCAGCCTGCATCCTGTCGATAGTCTTTGTCAGCTTTACCTATAAAGAGGAACAATACCTGATTCAAAACAAGAAATAGGATTTCTTCATGAAATTATCCCCGAATAAAGGAGGTTTGTGAGCCCTGAAATCAAAGGGCTCACGACCCTTCAAGGGGAGTCCCATTCCTTTGCACATTATGTAAAACACTCTATAACCTAAAAATTTAATTAAAATGAAAGCAAAATCTATTCATTCAAGGTTGCTCTATGCCTTAGCATTAGCAACGACTCTTTCGACGACCTTCACATCGTGTCAGGAGGATGGTCGCACCGACGGCTACTCCACGTTCGATGTCCCTGAGCTCCTACCACTCAGCTCGGAACAAAAAGATGTGATCAACTACTTACCCAAAAATATCATTATTGCACACCGCGGAACTGAATTCTGGGCTCCCGAAGAGAGCGAAGCTGCCATGAGATGGGCAAGAAACATGGGTGCAGATTACCTCGAATGTGACCTTCAAAAGACCAAAGACGGTGTCATTCTCGCTCTTCACGATGAAAGTCTGCTGAGAACGACCGATGTAGAAGTTGTCTATCCCAACAGAAAGAACGACTATACAAGCGCATTCACCTATCAAGAACTGCTTAAACTGGATATCGGCTCCTGGTTCAACGAGGCCAATCCCGAACAGGCCCGCGCCTCTTTCGTGGGACAAGATATCTTGACCTTGGAAGATGTATTGGCCATTGCCGAAGGAAAACGCATCAAACGTGATGCCAACGGAAAACGTATCATCGTAACAGATGCAGAAGGCAACTATGTAAGAACCGAATATGAAGACGACCCCTTCGACAACGGAAACCGTCCCGGTGTTTACATCGAAACGAAAGCTCCCTACCTGTTCTCGGGAATGGAAGAGGCTCTGGCCAAATGCTTGACCGAAAACGGCTGGTATGCCGACAACATCGCCGACATGAAGAAAGTAGCCTACAAGAATGGACAACCCGGTGCCGTAGATATTGCCAACACTCCCGCCCGTGTTATTGTACAAACATTTGATGGTGCCGGCCTGGCAAACTTCCGCAAGGCATTCAAGAGACTTATTCCTATGGTTTACTTGATGTATGATATGAGCGGTAATCCTGCCACTTATGCCGACAAGATTAACTTTGCCATCAGAACAGGCGCTACCATCATGGGCCCGATGATCGACTATGTCGATGGTTATCCTTCGAGTCTGCTTCCTTGGCAAGGCGATATGATTCGTCGAACAGGCATGCACATTCACGCTTGGTCGTTCAACACCAATGAACAATACTTGAAATACACCGGCCCGTGGTGCGACCCCAACAAAGAGGGTGGTGAAGGCAAAAACTATCTGGACGGCTCTTTCACAAACTTGACCGATATGGCTATCCGCTTCTACAACACCGAATTGCAACAATATGCCGATCAGGGTCTGAACTATTTCCGCTCCAATAGCAATCTTGGTATCGAAGACAACATTCACAAAAACAAACCCGTCAGAGACGCACGAGAAGTATTGGACGAACTGGGCTATTAATTTCATCACTTTTAAATCTTAGAAAAACATGAAAAAATATATTTTTATTTTAGGATTGTGTCTTTGTACCAGCGCCGCCAACGTATTTGCGCAAGAGAAAACCGAAGCACAGCAAGAACTGGACGCCTATATGGCCGACGGTATCGTCAAATTCAAATCAAAAGACAACAACTTCTCTTTCCGTGTAGGCGGTAGAGTTGCCATGGACGGAGCCTACTATTTCGATGATTTCACCGATCGGGGTTCGGGTGCAAAATTCCAGGCTGCCCGTATCAGATTGTTCAGCCAGATAGGAAAAGCCTTCGATATCAAACTAGACTTCGATCTGGCCTCTTCATCGGTCATCAAAGATGCCTATCTGAGATGGCACACCAACAAAAACGGTTTCTTGAAAGTAGGTAACTACGCCGAACCGTTCTCGGCTGAGAACATTCAAAGCTCGATGGACTATTCATTCATCAACAAATCGGCTACGGTAGAGGCTTTGGGTACAGGTCGTGCATTAGGTGTATCGTACCGTTACTACCACCCTTATTTCTGGGTTGAAGGTGGTTTGTTCTCGCAAAAACTGGCCACAGAGTACAACCAAGGTGATATGGGTTACAGTGCTTCGGCCAGAATCTTGGGACGTATGACCAACGACGACTGGAACTTCCACATCGGTGGATCGGTGAACTATCGCCGTCCCAACGCCAACGGGTTCACCAACGGTAGCGATGATTTCAACCGTAGCGTCGTTTATGCTTCGGGATTGGAGTCGAGTATCGACCAAACCAAATTCTTGAGTGCCACGGTTAATAATGTCAAAAGCATATTCAAATACGGAATCGAGGGTATGGCCAACTTCCGTAACATCTACGTAAAAGGTGAATACATTTATTCACGCAACAACCGTAAAAGAGACTGGGAGTACAATTTCCAAAGTTCCTTGGGTTCGCTACTGTCGACCATGTTCCCCACCATGGAGGCTTATCAAAAATTCATGGGTGCCGATACCCCTGCCTGCTTCAGCGGCTACACGGTCGAAGCTGGTGTACTCATTTTCGGCGGCAATTACAGCTACAACAGAGTGGACGCTCTTATGAATCGTCCCAAAGGCAAAACGCTCGAACTGGTTCTTCGCTATAACCACACCGATTTGAACGATATTGCCGATGGAAACATCTTCTATAACGGGGCATTCTACACCTCTTCCCTGCATGCTTCCTTTGGTTTGAAAGACCAAAGTATTGCCGGAGGTAAAGCCGATACGTTTACCGTAGGATTGAACTACTATGTAACCGACAACATCGTAACGAGACTGAACTACTCGTACCAGAAGGTAGACAATCAATACAACTTGCCGATGTCTCTCGACAAGAATCTGCACTCGATTCAGGCACGGGTTGCCTTTGAGTTCTAATCCACAGACATATCTGTAAAAACAGTTCTTATTTCACGCTCTGCAATCGCAGGCAACAGGCCCAGTCTACTTGTGATAAGTAGGCTGGGTCGACCATAAGAGACAGCGAGGGGAACGAAAAAGTCAACGTTGACTTTTTCGTTCCCCTCTTCTTTTTTCTCAGGACGAAATATTAGTTTAGGGTTCCTCCTCAAAAATAGGATTTCCGCTTGCCTCTACTCTCGCCTTTCACTATCTTTACCCAAAAGTTTTTCTTATGAAGACAGCGATACACATCGGATCCATGCGCTTCTATGCCTATCATGGCGTATTGCCGCAAGAGCAGAAGGCGGGTAACTATTTCAGGGTAGAGGTTACGCTCTATACCGATTTCTCGCGGGCACTCACCTCCGATTCTCTGGACGACACGGTCAACTATGCCGACATCTATCAGGTTATTGCCGACGAGATGGCCCACCCATCGCAACTGCTCGAGCATGTAGCCGGCCGCATCATTACAGCTCTCACCCACCAATTCCCCTCCATCACCGGCGGCAAGATCATCGTGACAAAAGAGAAACCTCCCATTACCGGCGATATTCGCGACGTCTCGGTCGTGGTCGAGTGGTAATCCTGCAACCCCCGATCGTTATTGCTTCACCGGTATCTTGTCGATGCGACGTTGGTGGCGACCGCCTTCAAACTCGGTGTTCAGAAAGATGTCGACCAGGCGACGGCACAAATCGGCCGAAATGAACCGACCGGGCATCACCAGCACGTTGGCATCGTTGTGCTGACGGGCCAACGAAGCAATCTCCTCGGTCCAGCACAAGGCGGCACGAATACCCTGATGCTTGTTCAACGTCATGTTTATGCCATTACCACTACCGCAAATGGCAATACCCGGATAGCATTCGCCCTGCTCCACGGCAACGGCCAGGGGGTGGGCAAAATCGGGATAATCGCAACTGTCGGTCGAATAGGTACCGAAATCTTTATAAGCAATACCCCGAGCATCGAGTTCCTGCATCACAACTTGTTTCATCTCATACCCGGCGTGGTCGCAGGCCAACCCCACCGGCTTTCCCGATTTCAATATACTCATAACGTTCAATTTTATTTTGTAACAAAGATAGTGAAAGGCGAGAGTTGTGGCAAACGAAAACGGAGTTTTCAAGTTTGACTCTGTCGATCCGCAACCCAAGCAGTTGAAAAGAGTATTTTTGGGAATTATAACAAATAGTTTGCAGGTCTGTTGAACCCTATTAATTCTCGGGCAACTGTCACAAAAATCTCAAAAAGTTTACCTCCTCCGACAGTCCCGATTTATTAAACAAAAGACTTTTTATATAAATAGTGTCACCGGGGCAAACCTTCTGAACCGTAATTTGTTATTACGTGGAAAAACGAATCGGCCTCTCCCGGGATATCGCTTTTTCGAGCGTCCCTCCAAAAAGAAAATTTATACAAAAGTTAACAAGTTGACTAAAAAGCGATTAGGCAATTAAACTCAGAAGATATACATTTGCAACCCACTCGTGAGAGAACCTAACCCAATTATATATGAAACTATTTGTACGACATTCGCTCCTCTGCCTCGGCTTCCTCGCCGCAGGAACACTGTGCTCTACAAAAGCCCAGGTTACGACCGGGAACGACAACACTACTGCAATAGCTTCAATCGACACACTTCTCTCTCCCGAACCGGCCCCTAAAAAGTTGAATCTCTTCCAAAAGGTCATCAACTATTTTAACGAATCAAATGAGCCCCGGCCCGAAAAGAAATTCGATTTTGGTATCATCGGCGGTCCCCACTACTCGTCGACCACCAAGTTGGGGCTGGGTATAGTGGCATCAGGGACCTATCGCACGCGTCGCGATTCACTCACACAACTCTCCAACGTATCGCTCTATGGCGATGCCACCACCACAGGATTCCTGCTCATCGGGGTGAAGGGCAACAACCTCTTCCCCGAAAACAAATATCGCATCGACTACGATTTTTATCTCTATACCTTCCCCAGCGACTTTTGGGGAATTGGCTACGACAACGGCAACAACAACGCCAACAAGAGCAGCTACAACCGGCTTGAAACCATTCTGCTCGCCAACTGGCTGGCCCGCTTCCACCGGAATCTCTATGGAGGTATCTCCACGGGGTTTAACTGGGTGAAGGGCTCGCGCTTTACCAAGCCCGAACTGCTCAACGGCGAACCGCACGAAGTCATCAGCACCAGCGTGGGACTGGTACTCACCTACGACAGCCGCGACTTTATTCCCAATGCAGCTCGGGGGATTTATCTGAATGTGAACCAACGCTTCTTCCCCCGGTTCCTCGGCAACAAAAAAGCCTTCACCCGCACCGCCTTTGTCTTCGACGCATACCAGCGGTTGTGGAAGGGAGCGATTCTCGCCTTCGACCTGCACGGCGAATTCAACTACGGCGATGTGCCCTGGAACATGCTTGCCTCGCTGGGCGGTTCGACCCGTATGCGAGGATACTACGAAGGGCGTTACCGCGACAAGAACCTCATTGAAACCCAACTGGAACTGCGGCAGCACATCTGGCGACGCAACGGTATCGCCGTGTGGGTGGGAGCCGGAAACGTCTTCCCCTCATTCTCGGGCTTCAAGTGGAACCACACACTGCCCAACTACGGGATTGGCTACCGCTGGGAGTTCAAGAACCGGGTCAATCTGAGACTCGACTACGGATTTGGCAAGAAAGGACAATCGGGATTTTTATTCAACATCAATGAAGCATTTTAATCGACTCTTCACACAACGGCGTATCTTCTGGATATTTGCGGTCATCATGCTGGTGCCCAACATATTCCTGTGCTTCACCGAGCATCTGCCCGCGCTGTTTAAGGTCTCGTATATCCTCATACCGGGAGCCCTCTATCTAGTGCTGCTCAACCTGTCGCGCAAACCGGGTATTACATTCTGGGCACTACTGCCGCTGCATTTCATCAGCGCCGTCCAACTGGTTTTGCTCTACCTCTTCGGGAACTCCATCATCGCCTCCGACATGTTCCTCAACATATTCACCACCAACAGCGGCGAAGCCTTCGAACTGCTCGACAAGCTGGCCCCAGCCGTCGTGGGGGTATTCGTACTCTACCTGCCGGCACTGGCCTTGGCCGTCTACTCCATACGGCGCGGCGACTCCCTCTCGCGACTTTTCCAAAAACGAGTATTCATGCTGGCCATGCTCCTGCTGGGGAGCGGACTACTGGTCTATACCCCGGCCCACCGCAAGGCTCCATACCGGGCACGACTCGACAACCTTTACCCCATCAACGCCTTCAACAACGCCCGGTTTGCCGTGCGCAGTTGGGAGGCCTCCAAAAACTACAAACGCACCTCGCGCGACTTTAACTACCACGCCTCCTCGACCCGCGACCCCAAGCAACCCGAAGTCTATATCTTTGTCATCGGCGAGACGGCCCGCGCCGGCAACTGGGGACTCTACGGATACGAGCGCAACACGACCCCCCGACTGAGTGCCCGACGCGATGTAATCCATTTTGACGACGTGCTCACCCAAATCAACGCCACCCACAAGAGCGTACCCCTCATGCTCTCTCCGGCCGATGCTCTCGATTTCAACCAAATCTATCGTCAAAAGAGCCTCATCACGGCCTTCAAACAGGCCGGATTCCGCACGGCATTCATCTCCAACCAGCTGCACAACAGCTCGTTCACCGACTTCTTTGCCGACGAAGCCGACTGCACACAATACCTCATTGCTCCTAAAAACAAACCCCATCTACACGACGATACCCTGCTACCCGTAGTCGACTCGCTGCTTCACGCCGGAGCCACCAAGCAGTTCATCGTGCTGCACACCTACGGCTCTCATTTCAACTACTGCGAGCGATACCCGGCCGATTGCCGGGTATTCACCCCCGACCGTATCAGCGAGATAAACCGCAAAGACCGACAGGCCATGATCAATGCCTACGACAACTCGATTGTGGCAACCGACCGGTTTCTCGACCAGATAATCGAGCGGCTCGTTCAAAGTGGCAAGACGGCGGCCATGCTCTACCTGTCGGACCACGGCGAGGACCTGCTCGACGACGACCGCAACCGGTTTCTGCACGCCTCACCCGTTCCCACCTACTATCAGTTGCATGTACCCTTTATCCTGTGGTTCTCGCCGCAGTATGCACAACAATTCCCCACAGAGGTGCAACAGGCCCGGGAGCGCCACACTACCCCCTTCGACTCGCGGGTAGTTTTCCATACGCTGCTGGCCATCGGCGGCATCGACACCGAGTACCGCAACGATACCCTCTCGCTCGTAAGCCCTTCGTTCCACCTCGACAAACGTTACTACCTGGGCGAGCGCAATACCCCGATACCGATACAGTATCTTCCTTTCGACGAAGAGGATTTCCAAGCCTTCGAGCATCGGGGCATCACTCCTCGATAGAGTTAACCCTACACTCATACAAAACAATAAGTACAGCTCCATCGAAGTAAAATAGGTCGAAAACTAATATATTCTTAAAAAATACTATATTTGTAAATAGAAACCTATTTAACAAAAATCCGATATGGGAACTCCACCCAGAGTATTGTTCGTAGCCACCTACCCTTCACCGGGCATGATACCTTTTGCCGCTGGTATAATCAACGCTTTCTACGAAGCCGGTCATGAAACCTGGGCACTGACCGTGTCGCACTGCGCCGATTCGTTTTCCAAACTCTTGCTCCCGGGAATCCATTTGACCGAATGCCCTGAGCCCTCCTCGACGATTCAGAAGATTGCCAGCCATTTCCGGCCGGCCAAAGCGGCGCGAGCCATCTGCGACATCGCCGATAAAAATCACATCACGAATATCCATTTCCTCACGGGCGAATATGGTTTTGCTCTATATCGAGGGATAATGCTTGCCCGCAGATACAACCTCGTCTATACGCTGCACGATTTGGAGAAACACCCCGACAGCCCGCAAGCGCCCCTCAAAGAGCGGCTCTTCAACGAATATTTCCACCAGACCACAATGCGACTGGTCCGCATAGCCCACACGATTACCTCGTCGAGCAAGAGCCAATGCCACTTGGTACAGACAATGTTTCCCCACAAAAAAGTCGTTTTTCACGAATTTCCTTCACTGGTCACCCAGGGAATCAAACGGGGGACCCGCACCGTTCCCGAATTAAAAGGAATTGACAATTACATCTTGTTTTTCGGCACCTACACCCACTACAAAGGGGTTGACCTGCTCTACCGAGCCTTTATCCAGAGTGGGTTACGGGAGAAGTGCCAACTGGTGATGGCGGGCGCCGGCAGCGACTTTTTCCCACGGGACATCTCCGACAGCCGGATCATACGCATCAACCGCTTCCTCGACGACGAAGAGATTGCCGACCTCTTCAAGAAGGCTCGTTTTGTGGTCTATCCCTACATTCAAGTAACTCAATCGGGGGTCATATCGATAGCCCACTACTTTGGTAAACGGGTTATAGCCTCGTCGCTTCCCTTTTTTGTCGACAACATCAACGAGAACGACCGGCTGTTCCCTTCGGGTGATGTCGGGGCTCTTACCGAATCGCTGAAACTGATGTATGACGAAGCGGCTCTCCCCTGCGCCACGACAGGCGACAACAATTCCCGACTGGTAGCCCAACTGCTGGAAGCCTATCGATGAAACGTAATGTCCATACAGGAGGCGGCTCGGCCAAGGCAACCTTGAAAACTGCGCCCCCTTTATCCTCGCACTCGCCTTTCACTGTATTTACAGAATACAGGAGGCGGCTCGGCCAAGGCAATTCTGAAAACTACGTTTTTCATTTGCCTTTACACTCACCTTTCACTATATTTGCTCTTGTAATACCCAAACAAAAATCATATGGGCCCTGTTGCACCTTCGAGATCAGACTGTATCGTTCTCATTCCCACCTATAACGAGAAGGAGAATATTGCTGCAATTATCCATGCCGTATTCGAGTTACCTCGCCCCTTCCATATTCTCATCATCGACGACAACTCACCCGACGGGACTGCCGACATCGTGCGCTCACTGCAAAAACAATTCCCCGGAGCTCTTCACATGCTCGAACGCCCCGGCAAACAGGGACTGGGTACGGCCTATATCACGGGGTTCAAATGGGCTATTGCCCGCGGCTATGAGTATATCTTCGAGATGGATGCCGACTTTTCCCACAACCCGCAAGACCTGATGAACCTGCTGGCGGCCTGCAAGACCGGCGGTGCCGATGTGGCCATAGGCTCCCGCTACGTGACTGGGGTCAATGTGGTGAACTGGCCCATGGGTCGGGTGATGATGTCCTATTTCGCCTCGAAATATGTGCGCTTCATCACCGGCATGAAGATTCACGACACAACGGCAGGATTCGTCTGCTACCGTCGCCGGGTGCTCGAAACCATAGGTCTCGACTCGATTCGGTTCAAGGGCTACGCTTTCCAGATCGAGATGAAATTTACTGCCTATAAATGCGGCTTTGTCATCAAGGAGGTGCCTATCATATTCATCAACCGGGTATTGGGCGAGAGCAAGATGAACAGCAGCATCTTCGGCGAAGCCGTATTCGGGGTCATCAAACTGAAAATAGACAGCTGGTTCCGCAAATATCCCAAGCGATAACCCGTCGGGTATCGAGGAATCTCCATAATTACCAATCGACATGGGCAAGACGATTATCAAAAACGGCACAATCATAAACGACGGCGAACGGTTTACGGGTTCGGTTGTCATCGAAGGAGAATATATCGACAGCATCATTCGGGGCGAACTGCCCGAAACGGTGGCCGCCTCCGCCCAACACATTATCGACGCTACGGGCAAATGGGTGATACCCGGCGCCATCGACGACCAGGTGCATTTCAGAGAACCGGGGCTTACCCACAAGGCCGAAATCGCCACCGAGTCGGTAGCCGCGGTGGCCGGTGGGGTCACTTCGTTCATGGATATGCCCAACACCAAACCTCAGACAACCACACTCGAAGACCTCGACTGGAAGTATGAGCGGGCCGCCCAGGTATCACCGGCCAACTACTCGTTCTACATCGGTGCCACCAACGATAATTTCGAGGTGCTCAAACAGGTTGATTTCTCACAAGTGTGCGGCGTGAAAATCTTCATGGGCTCGTCGACCGGCAACATGCTTGTCGATAACGAAAAGACACTGCGCCGCATCTTTGCCGAGATTCCCGCCCTCATCGCCGTGCATTGCGAAGAGGAGCACATCATACAGGCCAACCGAAAGTACTACACCGAGCGGTTCGGCGAGGAGTTGCCCATCTTCTTCCACCCCCTTATCCGCAGTGCCGAGGCCTGCTATGCCTCGTCGTCACGGGCAGCCGAACTGGCCTCGCAATATGGCACCCGGCTGCACCTGCTACATCTCTCGACGGCCCGCGAGATGTCGCTGCTCGATGCGGCGCCCCTCGCCCAGAAACGCATTACCGGCGAGGTGTGTGTGCACCACCTCTGGTTCGACGACAACGACTATGCCCAATACGGCAACCGCATCAAATGGAATCCTGCCATCAAGACCTGCGGCGACCGCAAAGCCTTGCTCGAAGCGCTGCGCAACAATCGTCTCGATGTGGTAGCAACCGACCACGCCCCGCACCTGTGGAGCGAGAAGCAGGGCTCATGCCTCAAAGCGGCCTCGGGTGGTCCCCTGGTACAGCACTCCCTGCAAGTGATGCTCGAACTGTCGCAACGGGGCGAGTTCCCGCTCGAACGGGTTGTCGAGAAGATGTGCCATGCCCCGGCTCAACTCTACCGCATAGAGCGACGCGGCTATCTGCGCCCCGGCTACTATGCCGACCTCGTGGTGGTCGATCCCCACAAGCCCTACACCGTTACCCGCGACAACATCTTGTCGAAATGCGGGTGGTCGCCCTTCGAGGGGCACACCTTCCCAGCCTCGATCGAACGTACCTTCGTCAACGGCAACGAGGTATTTGCCGAGGGTCGGCTCCTGAACCGCACCCCGGGCAAACGGCTCACCTTCCACCCCGAAACAGCCGAAGGCTAAATCGACCAACCCTCATTCAAAGACACCTCTTAAATTTTTATAAAAACCCCGTTGTAATATTTTGATAACGACAGGACTTCTTCTTTTCTCAACGAGTTTTTATACCTTTATCCCCGAAACAAATAGAAAGCTATGAAAAGGAATGCACAAAAATGGGTTTTAACACTGGTTGTCCTACTCATCTCCACCACCTTATTATCGGCCAAAACGCCTAAATACATCTTCTACTGTATTGGCGACGGCATGAGCTTCGCCCACGTCATGGCCACCCAACTCTACTACGAACACGGCAACGACCCCAACGGCAAGGAGTCGCTCGCCATTCTCGACTTTCCGGTGCGGTCGGCCATCAGGACCTACGCCAACAACAGCCTCATCACCTGCTCGGCCGCAGCAGGAACGGCATTGGCTACCGGTCATAAGACCAACATCGACTTCGTGGGCATCGATCCCGATGGGAAACCGCTCACCTCGATTGCCAAACAGCTGCGCGACAGGGGTTATGCTATCGGCATCGTGACCAGCGGACAAATCGACGACGCCACTCCGGCTGCCTTCTATGCCTCGCAAATGCGCAAAGATGCCTACCTCATCGGGCGCGACGGCGCCGACAGCCAGTTCGATTATCTGGCTGGCAGTGCCCTGAAACAGCCCTACGGCAAGGACCAGAAACAACCTTCGCTCTACGACTACTACCGTCAAAAGGGCTACACAATATGCCGGGGTATCGACGGCTTCGATGCCCAGGCCGACAAGGTTCTCCTGCTCGATGCCGACACAACGCTGCGCTCTTGGCTGCCCTACGTCATCGAACGTGACCCCGAAGCCATGGGTTTGGAATTTATGGTCAAGACCGGTATCGACAAACTCAGTCGGGAGAAGGGAAAGAAGGGCTTCTTCATGATGATCGAGGGGGCCAGCATCGACCACGCCTCGCACCCCTGCGACATTGCCACCGCCGTGAAAGAGGGTGCCGAGTTTGACCGCTGTGTCAAACTGGCCTACGAGTTCTACCGGCAACACCCCGACGAAACCCTCATCATCGTGACGGCCGACCATGAAACCGGCGGACTCACTCTGGGCGAGACCGGCATGAAACCTTTCCACTGGGAGTATGTCAACTACCAGAAGATGTCCAAAGAGTCACTCTCGAATCTGTTCCAACGCCTGAGAAAGACGGGTGAAATCGGCACCTGGGAAAAGGCTCGGAAAATCCTGGCCGAAAATACCGGACTGTGGGACAAGATTCCCGTGAATGCCGGCGAAGAGGCCAAACTCATGCAGTGCTACTACGAGACCATCGTCAAGAAAAACTCAGAACAGGAGATTACGCTATACTCCCGCAACGAACCGCTCGTAGCCGAAGCCATCGCTCTGTTGGCCCGAAAAATAGGTGTAGGGTGGACCACCTTCTCGCACACCGGCAGTTTCGTTCCCCTCTATGCCATCGGCTGCCAGGCCCAACAGTTCGGCTCCTTGAACGACAACACCGAGATTCCCAACACGATACGCAAAATCATGAAAATAAAATAATTTCCCTTCCCCGGGGACAACAAACAACGAGGGCGGCTCCCGTCAGGAGAGTCGCCCTCGTCTTATGTGTATACTACCCGCGATAGAATCGCTCGTCTCTTTCTCCCTTTCGAGGAAAATCGACCGCTACATCAGCAGGATAAAAAAAAGAGCTAACCCTCACCGAGGGATAGCCCCAATTCTTTCTCAGTTCTTGCTGTAAATTATTCAGCAACAACAGCAGCAGCTTCTACAGTAGTATCAGCAGCAGCAGAGTCAACAGCGGCAGAATCAACTGCTTCAACAGCAACTTCTTCTACAACAGCAACGCTATCAACAGCTTCAGTAGACTCAGCGGCTTTATTACCACAAGAAGCGAAAGACATTGCAAAAGCAACAGCGAAGAACAAAACTAACTTTTTCATTTCCTTCAAATTAAAGATAAAACAATATTTTTTTGCTTCAAAAACGCTACAAAGGTATATATTCTTTTTATATGTTGTACTCCTAATCTTATTTTTTTTTCAGAATATTTTGTTTTTTCTGTGAAAATCCGATGTTAAAATAGGAATAAATTAGAAATAAGCTACTTATGAGCTTTTCTCAAAGAGCGAGGTAATGGCTTGGAAACAGTCACATTTTCTGTGATATGCTGTATATTTCCCTCTGCCCAACAACTCTTGTTTTGATGCAAAGGTACAAAAAATCTGATGAGGGAAAAGAAATATGGCATTTTTCATCAAATGTAAAAAGAGAAAAATAAAGAAAAGCATTACCTTTGCATACACATTTTACATATTATCATAGAAAATAAGAAAGCCGTATGAACTGGATTATTCTGATTGTTGCCGGATTCTTTGAATCCGGCTTTGCTTTTTGTTTGGGGAAGATGAAAGAAGCGTCGGGCACCGAATGGTATCTTTGGGGTGCCGGGTTCCTTGCCAGCCTTGCGCTCAGCATGACGCTGCTTGCCAAGGCGGTGCAGTCGTTGCCTATCGGCACTGCCTATCCCGTGTGGACGGGTATCGGTGCAGTAGGTACGGTGGTGCTCGGCATCGTGTTTTTCCACGAGCCTGCATCGTTCCTCCGGTTGTTCTTCATCAGCACGCTGATTGCTTCGATTGTAGGATTGAAAATGGTATCACATTAAACCTTGTTGTGTATGGATTGGATTATTTTGATTATTGCCGGATTGTTTGAAACGGCTTTTGCCTTTTGTCTTGGCAAGATGAAAGGCAAGAAAGGCAGGGCATACCTCCTGTGGGCTGTCGGTTTTGTGGAATGCCTTATTGTCAGTATGTGGCTGCTTGCCGTTGCGGTGCAGACGTTGCCCATCGGCACAGCCTATCCCGTGTGGACGGGCATCGGTGCGGTGGGTACGGTCCTGCTCGGCATTGTATGCTTCCGTGAACGGGCATCGTTTGCCCGCATCTTCTTTATGGTCACGCTGATTGCGTCTATTATAGGCTTGAAAATGGTTTAAAACGACAAAGCGATATGTTTAGAGAAATGCGCCGTAAGCGGCAATTGTTGCCAACTGAGGAAAGCATCACTATCCTCGAAAAGATGACGAACGGAACGTTGGCTCTCCATGGGGACAACGGCTATCCGTATGCCGTCCCCGTCAGTTATGTATATGCAGATGGCAAGATATACTTCCACAGTGCCGTGAAAGGGCATAAAGTGGATGCCATCTTGCGAAACAATAAGGTCTCGTTCTGCGTGGTGGAGCAAGATGATGTCAAGCCTGCTGAATTTACCACTTACTTCCGAAGCGTGATAGCTTTCGGCAAAGCACGTATTCTGGCGGATGAGGGAGAAAAACAGCTTGCCTTGCGGCTATTGGCAGACAAGTATTCGCATGGTGAGGTCGGCATGGAAGCTGAAATAGCCAAAGGTTTCAATCATTTGCTGATGGTGGAAATCATGGTTGAGCATCTGACAGGCAAGGAGTCCATAGAACTGGTCAGAGGAAGAAACAGATGCTCATAACGTGGATAAATTGACCTGCGGAGGGTAGCAAGCGTTTTGGTATGCCCAAAACACAAACTTGCTACCTTCACATTGGCATTGTCTATAATCCCAAGCCTTTTCCTTTTCTAAGTGGTGTAACCGTTCTCCTAATGGATGAGAACAGCTTGTCGAACTGCTCCTTGAACCATTCGCCAATCACTTGCCCGTTGATAGCAAGCGCAAGTTTAGCTTTGTCTGTTGGGTCTTTCACCACTTGGAAGCCTGCCCTTTCTGTCGTGAACTTCCGCCTGTGTTCCTCCGAATAGAGTTCGCCTTCGTAGAACACCGGCTTGCCGCTGATGAGCGTGGCGGTCTGCCTTTCGTTGAAGCCGACTTTAAGGCAGAACTTCTCCATGTACACCAATTCTTGGAACAGCGGAAACCATTTCTTGGCTTTCCGGACAATGGATTTCAGGAATGACACTTCCTTTTGGTGTTCCGTTTCCTTGTCCACCATTTCCCTGCGGTGCTTGGCTTGCAGTTCCATCAATTGGCGGCTGTGCTCATCCTGCTGCCGCTGCATCTGCTGTTGCAACAACTCGATGCTCTCGTCACGGGCTGCGACCTCATTTTGCAAGGTGCGGTTGTCGGCTTCCAGCCCTTTCAACTTCCCACTGCCCAAAAGAGAACCGACCTTTGCCACGAATGCCGTTTTCGCCTCGGTTTTGGCGGCTTCCAGCTTCTCCGACTTGATTTCCTTTCGCACATTGTCAAGCCGCCGTTCCGCCTGTTGCTGCTCGGTCTGCAACTGCCTCACGTTGGCTTCAAGCTCTCCCGTCTGCCGTTTCAGTTCACGGTAGTATTGGGCGGTGGTGGTGTGCCGTGCTTCCGAACCCCGTATGCCACGCTGCAAGCCGTATTTAGCCATCGCTGCGGCGTAGCTGTCGTGGTAGGCGACAAGCCTTTCACGGGTAAGCAGGTCATCGGCACACAGGCGCACGGCGTTGGCTTTCTTGCGGTAGGTGCGTTTGCCGTCTGTCTGCTTCCGCTTGGCTTTTCTGCGCTCACCCGTCACTATCGGCACGACCGTGGCGTGGATGTGCGGCGTGTGTTCATCCATGTGCAGCACAGCCGAAACGGTGTTCTCCCTGCCGAATGTGCGGTGCAGCCATTGCAGGTTGTCATCGCACCATTCGCCAAGCCTGCCCTCGTCTTGCACCCTCATCATGTCCTCGTGCGTACCCGAAAGCACGATGCGGATTGCCCTCACTTGGTCGGGCGTTATCTTCCGCCTGATGCCAGCCGTGCGGATGCGGTGGCTTATGGCTTCGGTGCGGTCTGCCACGCCGTCGGGGAACTGCACCAGCTCACGGTTAAGGTGGGTGCGTATAGGGTCTGCGTTCTTGGGCGTTGTCTTGCGTTCGATATGGTCGGATGCGCCCGTGTCAGCCGACCCTTTCACCTTGTTGATTTGGATGCTGATATATCCCATGTTCGTTTCTTGTTTTTGAGGTTGTACAAACTTGTTTGTCGGTGTCCGCCTGCCTGCGGTCATAGCCGCACGGGGCAAACGGGGGTGTCCAGAGGGGTGCAACCCCGCTGGCTCATTGGGGTGTTTTTAGCATTAGCGTCAGCGGTGCGTGAAGAAAACGCCCTAATGAGCTATGGCTTTTTGTTTCCCAAAAGCCTGTGGCGGTGTCGGCGATGATGTCGGCTGTTGTCGGTCGCCTTTTTCTTTTCGCCAGCAACATCGGCTTTCCCTTGTCGGTCGGCAGGACGGAAGTCCGTCCGACTTGCCTGCGGATGGCAGTGTTCATCCCCTGTTGCTTCCCTGGCGGACTTAATGAGAGGTGAAAAAGCGTTGAATTGTTGATGTGGACAGATAATATGCTGATACATTGCAAGATACGATCTAAACAATCTCTCAACAAAAGCGTATCGCCCAACAAACGGATGCGAAAAGAAAAAACAAGTTCGGAGCGGTGTGCCGTTGCTTCTTCTTTTCATCGGCCGTTGCGTGTTGTTGGCGGTTTGTTGAGGTTGTATATTATTATATACCAATACTTTTCTATCCTTATTCAACAATTCAACAGAAAATCAAAACCTTTCCAGCAGACCTTTTGTGACGGTGTAGTACCTACCCACGCATCTTCGGGTTTGGTAACGGTCTGTGCCGCCGTATTGGTAGGCGGTATAGGTTAGACCGTTGGGCGCAGGTGTCAGCTTCCAGCACTCCTGCACCACTTTCCGAACCTGCGCCCTTTCCACCTTGACTTGTGAGCAGACGAGCAACGGGATGATGTCATTGAGGCAAAAGGAAACCGTTTCCACTTCCATCTTAGCCATGATGTCAAGCAGCAGTTCCGCCATCTCTATCTCCAAACGGTTGCGGTTGCTTCGGATAATCTTCCGCAGGGCTTCCGTCTCCAGCAGCTTCGGGTTGAACCACATTCGGCTTTCTTTTTCGGTGGATAGCTGCCGGTGTTGCAGGAAATGAAGAAAAGCGGGTATCTCCGCTTTCAGTTTTTGCAGGAAGTCGGTATCATCATTCCGTAGCGGCACAATCTTCCGCACCCAATAGCGTGTTTCCCCTGCGTCAATGATGACGGGCAGATGCTCGTTGTTGGAGCACAACACGAACTTGGCGAAGAAGCCTATCTCGTCACGGTCTTTGCCTTTCGCCTCCACCTTGTAGGAAAGCGTGGTGCTGAGGTTCTTCAATCTTTCGCTGTCCTCACGGCGGTTAAGCAGCACCTCGTCCACCATGATGAGCAATTTGCCCGCCCAGTCGGAGTTGAACTGGCTGCGGAAGTCCTCGTTGGTGTTGAACGTCACGTTGTTTTGGAACACGGCTTTCAGGAAGTTAAGGAACGTGCTTTTGCCCGTGTTCCGTTCTTCGGACACGAGTAGGAGGATGGGCAGCTTTTGGATGGGATAAAGGTAGAGCAACTGCAAATAGTCCATACCCAACTTGTACTGTTCGCCGAAGATGTGTTCCACCAATGAGCGGATACAAGGAAAGTCGCCTTGTCGGGGAACATGGCTTATCGGCTCGTAGAGGTTGAGAAACTTGCCGACTACGGGTTGGTAGCCCACATGGTCGGGTACGGTGCAGAAGCCGTCATACTTCGGGATGCCCGCCATGTAGTCCTTGCCGTAGTCCTGCCGCAGGGTCTCGGAATTCCATGTGATGCGTTTCCTCACATAACCGCCGTCAATACGGGGCTGGTTCACAATCTTGTAGAGCGTTGTGCCTACTCGGATGAATTCTTCTTTTTTCTCCATGTTTTACAGATTTAGTGCCGCCGACACCTTATCGGCAGGCGGATTGAACATGGGTGCAAAGCTACGGCAGGACGGCTAAAACCTTGATATGTAAAACTATGCGGAACGGCGCAAAAGAACCCGGCAGACAAGAAAATGCAGCGAAACGGGCAATATCAGCCATCAAAAGGCGAAAAGAAAAAGCCCGGAGAAGCGGATATACTCACTTCTCCGGGCAGACTTGGGTTGTGTGAATGCACGGGCGTATTGACACGCAACTGCACCCGCTAACATTTACACGATGTGCTGTTGCCTAACGAAAGCCACAGCATTTGTCTTTCTTTTCGCAAGCACATCCTTTCCAACAGGGCATTGCGCACCCTTGCGGCATTGGGCGTGTTGATACGGAAAGCAAGAGCCACGACCATTGGCAGGGCATACGCTTCCGCATAATAGCCGTTGGGTAGCTTGATGCGCCTTTTCACCTCGCAAGGCTTCAACACTCCACTTTTGTACACGCTTCGGATGGCGGCACGGAGTGTCGGGGCGATGACACCAAACAGCGTTACCAACTCCATTTCGCTCATCCACACGTTGGCGGCATCGGACGACACGGCAACTCTGCCGCACCCGTCCATCGTGATTGTTGTCCGTTCCATAGGCTGTACGTTATATGGCGAAACGTCCGCTTACCTTACTCTCAAAGGCGGATATGTCGTTTTCAAGTTTAGCGTTGGTCACCTTCGCGTAAATCTGCGTGGTGGTTATGTTCGTATGCCCTAAAATCTTGCTTACGCTCTCTATCGGCATACCGTAATTGAGAGCCAAAACAGCGAAGGAGTGGCGGCTTAGATGGAATGAAATCGGCTTTTCTATCCCGCATTTCTTCGCCACAGCCTTGATACGCTTGTTCACCATGTCAAGCGAGCCGATGTTGAACAGCCGCTTGTCAGTCCTGAACGGTTCGTAACGCTTAATTATCTGCATGGGGATGTCCATCAGCTTGATTTGGAACGGTACGCCCGTCTTTTGGCGTTTCGACACAATCCACGGTGCGCCGTTCATCTCAACGATGTTGTCGGTGGTCAGGTTCTTGATGTCCGTGAACGAGATGCCCGTCCAGCACCCGAACAGGAACAAATCCCTTGCCAACGCAAAGTTTGGGTTATCAAGCTTGATTGCACTCAACGCTTGAATTTCATCCTCCGTGAGAAAGCCACGCTCCTTGTGGTCGGGGTCAACGTGGTACATTGCAAAAGGGTTTCTCGGTATCTTGCCGTTGTAGTGCGCCGTGGTGACGATGTGTTTCAGCGGTATGGAGTATATCCACACGGACGATTGCGCCAGCCCCACTTCATTTCGCAAGTAAAGGCAGTAGTCACGGATGAAGTCCTCCGTCAGTTCGTTCATCGCCATGTCCGTCCGCTTGTATTGCTTCTTTATAAATTCCGCCACATATTTGCGGACGGTCAGGTACTTTTGGTAAGTGCGCTTGGAGCGGTCTTTGCCCACCCGTTTGGCGAACGCCTCGTTCTCCTTGTCAAAGGCACGGAGCAGCGTTTCATACTCCGTGCCTATGCCCTGATAGGCGTTGCGTACCATTTCAGCCGTGACAAACGCCTCACGGTCGGAAAGCCGCTGGTAGTGCTTCGTTATCTGCGCCTTGATGTTGTCCAGCGCATAGTTCACCGCCACCGCCTCGCGGCTCTTGCCTTTCGCCCTGTTGCCTTTGGCGTCCCACAAATCCTTGGAGATGCGCTGCTTGCAACTGAACTGCGCGATACTCCCGTTGATTGTAACCCGTCCCATGATGGGGACAATTCCATTCTTCTCCTTGCTTCCGTTTACAAAGAAGACGGTCTTGAAAGTGCTCCTCATAATCCTTGCTTTTTGTTTGGTGCAAAATTAGTTTACGGGAGTTGTAAAGGCAGAATGTAAACCTACGCAGAACGCAGAAATAGAGACCGTTAGTGTTAAATGTGCATCGGGTGTCGGGTAATGGTTTGGAAGTGCATCTGTTGCTGCAATCCGCCTAAATCCGTTTTTACGTCCTTGTGCCATTCTATGCCACCCGAAGCCAAACCCTCTGACCGTCAGTAAGAATGCTCAAATTCGCTTTATTCTGCGGTTTATCCTATTATTTTCTGAAAAAAATCACCTCAAAAAAGCTCAATTATCATATAAATAGCGCTTTATGCTACGCTTCGGGGTCTTCTCAAATTCATTCGGATAGAGTTGGATTCGGGTAATCTGCTCGTAGGGAGCCAACATTTTGTTGAGATTGCCCCGAACTTCCTCCATCGCCATGGGCAAATCGCGGTTGGACACACCGTAACTGTCCATGGCGTCGTAATCGGGACAGACGAGTGCCACCAGCTTTCCGTCACGCTCGACTACCAGGCTCTCCATCACGAAAGGCATGTTGTTCAACTTGGCCTCAATCTCCTCGGGATAGATGTTCTGTCCGTTCGAGGTGAGAATCATCGTCTTGCTGCGCCCCTTGATGTAGATGGTGCCGTCGGGGGTCATGGTACCCATGTCGCCGGTGTGCAGCCACCCGTCTTCATCGAGCACGGCTTTGGTAGCCTCCTCGTTCTTGTAATAGCCCTTCATCACATGCTCGCCCCGCACGCAGATTTCGCCGGGGATATTCTCGGGATCGAGCGAATCGATTCTGGTCTCGACATATCCGAACAGCGTGCGGCCGGCCGACCCGGGTCGGAACTCGCGGTGCGACGTGTAGCTCACCAGCGGGGCACACTCGGTCATGCCATAACCCACGGTAAAGGGGAATTTGATCTTGTGCAGGAACTGCTCCACCTCGCGGTTGATGGGGGCCCCCCCCACAATCACCTCCTCGAAGCGACCGCCGAAGGCATCGATCAACTTCTTTCTCACCTGCCCGTAGATGCGGTTGTCGAGAATGGGTATGTTCAACGCCCAGCGCATGGGAGTCTTGTTGAGCAGGGGTTGTATCTGCTTCTTGTATATCTTTTCAAGGATAAGCGGCACACAGATTATCAGGTTGGGACGAACCTCCTCCAACGCCTTCAACAGGATTTTGGGCGAAGGAATTTTTCCCAGAAGAGTGATGTGCGTACCCACGGCCAACGGCACCAGCAGGTCGAATGCACAACCATAGGCATGAGCCAACGGCAGGAACGAGATGCACTTGCTCCCCTTGTAGTGCAGGTGCGACCGAATGCCGAACATCACATTACCCGCCAGGTTGTTGCCCGTGAGCATGACGCCCTTGCTGAATCCGGTCGTCCCCGAAGTGTAGTTGATGAGCACCACCTTGTCGTTGTCGAGGTCGGCATAGCGAATGTTGTCACGGCTGAATCCATTCGGATAGGTGTTCTTGAAGCGGCGCTTCATGTCGCGCAGACACTTGGCTATCTCCTCGCCGTCGCGTTGCACGAGGCACGAGAAATCTTGCAGCGAAATGGCGGCACGCACCTCGGGCAGCTTCTCCATCTCGATATTCTCCCAAATGTTCTCGCCCACGAAAAGCAATACCGAGTCGGAGTGGTTGATAATGTGGTGTATGTCGTGTGGATTGAACTCCTGCAAGATGGGTACCAGAATGGCGCCATACGATACCGTGGCCATAAAAGCGATACACCAGTTGGGGGTATTCTTCCCCACGAGGGCGATTTTGTCGCCTCGCCTGATTTGGCAATGGCGGAAGAGGATATGCAATTTGGCTATCTCGCGAGCCACGTCCTGATAGGTATAGGTGCGCTGTTCGTTATAGTCGGTCAACGCCGGCAAGTCCCAGTTTTCACGGAAACTCGACTCGTATATCTTAATGAAATTTTCAGAAATCATACTCCCAATCTAACTAGTTTGGTAGCAAATATACGACTTTGTTTGTAAAATCATACATTCCTACACAACTATTCAAAAGAGAGGGTGGCACATTTTTAAACGAAATGAGTAACTTTGTCGCCTATATTGGCTTTGAAACCACCTGTCGTATGATCGATGTAAATACCTTTCAAGATAAAACCGCGGCCTACTACACCCTGGGCTGCAAGCTCAATTTTGCCGAGACCTCTACCATCGGGAAGATGCTCGAAGCGCACGGCATTCGCAAGGCGCGCCCGGGCGAGAAAGCCGACGTTTGCGTCATCAACACCTGCTCGGTGACCGAGCTGGCCGACAAGAAGTGCCGGCAGACCATTCGCCGGATTGCCCGGCAGCACCCGCAGGCCTTCATCGTCGTGACCGGCTGCTATGCCCAGCTCAAACCCGACGAGATTGCCCATATCCCCGACGTGGACCTGGTGTTGGGTGCCGAACAGAAACTCGACATCTTGCAATACCTGGGCGACCTGCACAAACAGGAGTCGGGCCATGTGGTCACCACTCCCACCCGCGACATTCGCAAGTTCTCGCCCTCCTGTTCGCGGGGCGACCGCACCCGCTACTTCTTGAAGGTGCAGGACGGGTGCGACTACTTCTGTACCTACTGCACCATACCCTTTGCCCGGGGACGCAGTCGCAGCGGCACCATCGAACAGCTCACAGCCCAGGCCCGCGAGGTAGCGGCCGCCGGGGGCAAGGAGATTGTCATCACGGGGGTAAACATCGGCGACTTCGGCAAACAGACGGGCGAGACTTTCCTCGATCTCATCAAGTCGCTCGACCAGGTCGAGGGTATCGCCCACTACCGCATCTCCTCGATAGAGCCCAACCTGCTCACCGACGAGATTATCGCCTTCGTCGCCGCCTCGAAACGTTTTGCCCCCCACTTTCACATACCGTTGCAGTCGGGCAGCGACACGGTGCTGAAACTGATGCACCGCCACTACGACACCGCACTGTTCGCCCACAAGATTGAGACCATTCGCCGCCTGCTGCCCGACGCCTTCATCGGGGTCGACCTCATCACCGGGGTACGGGGCGAGACCGAAAAGCTGTTCGAGGAGAGCCGCCGCTTTGTCGAGGGGCTCGACATTTCGCAACTGCACGTCTTCACCTACTCCGAGCGACCCGGCACGCAGGCGTTGAAAATCGAACCGGTCGTACCCATTCCCGAGCGGCACGAGCGCTGCCGCCGCATGCTCGAAATATCGGAACGGAAACTGCACGACTTCTACTCCCGATTCCAGGGATCGACACGCCCCGTGCTGTTCGAGCAGCCGCGCAAGGGGGCACCCATGCACGGCTTCACCGACAACTACATACGGGTGGAGATGCCCTACCGCAAGGAGTGGGTCAACACCTGCCGACCGGTGCGGCTGGGCGATTTCAACACGGCAGGCGATGCGCTCATTGCTACCGAAATATAACTTGCACGACATGAAAAAAGAGACGCTCCAAAATATCCTCTACTCGCCGCTCTACCTCTGGTTCAAGCTGCATGCACTGCTGCCCATGCGGGTGCTCTACCTGCTGGCCGACCTGCTCTACTACCCGCTCTACTACGTGGTGCACTACCGCCGCAAGCTGGTGTTCGAGAACCTGCGCAACTCTTTCCCCGACAAGAGCGACCGGGAGTTGCGGCAGCTCGAAAAGCGATTCTACCGCCACTTCTGCGACTACGTCGTAGAGACGATAAAGCTGCTGCACATCTCTGACAGCGAGATGCGTCGCCGCATGGTATTCGAGCAGACCGACATCATCGACCGCCTGTTTGACCAGAACCGCTCCATCATCATTCTGCTGGGCCACTTCGGCAACTGGGAGTGGGTACCCTCCGTCACCCTGTGGATACACCACCCCGAAGCCATCTCGGGCCAGATATACCGCCCGTTGAACAACAAATGGTTCGACCGCTTCTTCCTGAAACTGCGCTCCCGCTTCGGCACCGTCTGCATCGCCAAGAAAGATACCCTGCGGGCCATCTTGCAGATGAAACGCTCGGGCCGTCCCTCCATCACCGGCTTCATGTCGGACCAGACCCCCTCGCCGGCCAACATTCACCACTGGGCCCGATTCCTCTCACAAGACTCGCCCGTGCTTACCGGCTACGAGAAGATTGCCCGCAAGGCCGACTTTGCCGTGCTCTACTTCGATGTCGAGATGGTGAAACGGGGATACTACAAGGCTACAATCCGGGAGATTGCCCTGCACCCCAACGAGTTGCCCGAGTTTGAAATCACCGACCGCTATACCGCCCTGATGGAGCAGACCATCATGCGCAAGCCGTGGGGGTGGCTCTGGACCCACAAGCGCTGGAAATACAAACACGAAAACTTTCCCAATACCTGAGAATATGAAAAAGAAAGTCGCCGTCGTCATTCTCAACTGGAACGGTGCCGCCCTGCTGCGCCGCTTCCTCCCCTCGGTATGCGCCCACACCAACGACCGGCTGGCCGACGTGGTTGTCGTCGACAACGGATCGGACGACACGTCGGTCGAGATTCTCAACCGGGAGTTCCCTCAGGTGCGCACCCTGCTCTTCCCCCGCAACTACGGTTTTGCCGAGGGATACAACCGGGCGCTCGACGCGCTCGACTACGAATATGCCGTGCTGCTCAACTCGGACGTCGAGGTGACCCCCCAGTGGATTGAACCGCTGCTCGCTTTCGTCGAGGCTCACCCCGACGTGGCTGCCTGCCAGCCCAAGATACGGGCGTTGCGCGAACCCGAGAAATTCGAGTATGCCGGAGCCGCCGGCGGGTTCATCGACCGCTATGGCTACCCCTTCTGCCGGGGACGTCTGTTCGGCACGCTCGAAACCGACAACGGACAGTATGACGACCCGCTCGACATCTTCTGGGCCAGCGGCGCCGCCCTCTTCGTGCGCACGGCCGTCTACCGCGCGGTGGGCGGTCTCGACCCCAGCTTCTTCGCCCATATGGAGGAGATAGACCTCTGCTGGCGCATTCACCTGGCCGGGCACCGCATTGCCGTGGTGCCGCAAAGTGTGGTCTACCACCAGGGTGGAGCCTCGCTCGATGCCTCCAATCCGCGAAAGACCTACCTCAACTTCCGCAACAACCTGCTCATGCTGCACAAGAACCTGCCCAGGCAGGAGGGGAAAAAGATTCTGTTTATCCGCAGGCTCTACGACACGCTGGCCTTTGCACGATTCGTCATGTTGGGACAGCTACCCCACGCCCGGGCCATACTGCGGGCCCACAACGACTTCCGCAAGATGCGCAAGCAATACACCCGCTACCCCGACAAGAACCTGCTGGGACAATTCCCCGAGACGGGGCGGAACATCACCATCGACTACTTTCTCAAAGGTAAAAAAAGGTTCTGAGGCGACCACCGGCCACCCCAGAACCCTCGATTTATTTCCGTACAGTTTTCTTAGCGAAACATCTTCACTACCCGATGCAGGGCGGCGATAAAGGCGTCGGCCTCGGCTTGGGTATTGTACATGGCAAACGACACCCGCACCGTCCCCTCGATACCGAGCGAGGTCATGAGCGGCTGGGCGCAGTGGTGTCCCGTGCGCACGGCTACCCCCAACTTGTCGAGCAACATGCCCATGTCGTAGTGGTGTATGCCGTCGACCAGGAACGAGATGACCGAGCTCTTGTGGGGCGAGGTGCCGAAAATGCGCATACCCTCAATCTGCTCCATCTGAGCAGTGGTGTAGCGCATCAGCTCATTCTCGTGGGCGGCGATGGCTTCCAGCCCGATGCTGTCGACATAGTCGAGTGCCGAGGCGAAGGCGGCGGTACCCACATAGTCGGGCGTTCCCGCCTCGAACTTGAAGGGCAGTTCGCCGAAGGTGGTTCCCGAAAAATCGACGTGGGCAATCATCTCACCACCACCCTGATAGGGAGGCATGGCATCGAGCCACTTCTCCTTGCCATAGAGTATGCCGATACCCGTAGGGCCATAAATCTTGTGGGCCGAGAAGGCATAAAAATCGGCATCGAGATCCTGCACATTCACCCGCAGGTGAGGTATGGCCTGAGCGCCGTCGACCAGCACCGGCACCCCCTGGGAGTGGGCATAGGCAATCATCTCGCGCACCGGGTTGATGGTACCCAGCACGTTGGAGACCTGTGCGACGCCTACCAGACGGGTGCGCTCGTTGAAGAGCTGTTTATAGACATCGAGTTGCAGTTCGCCCCGCTCGTTGATGGGGACTACCCGCAACTTGATCTTGCGCCGGCGTTGCAGGAGTTGCCAGGGCACGATATCGGCATGGTGCTCCATCACGGTGAGAATCACCTCGTCGCCGTCGTGCAGAAACTCGTCGCCGAACGACGAGGCCACCAGGTTGATGGCTTCGGTCGTTCCCCGCGTGAAGACAATCTCGGAAGGCGAAGCGGCACCGATGAACTGCTGTACCCGGCGACGGGCCGCCTCGTGGGCATCGGTAGCCTCCTGGCTGAGGGTATGCACCCCGCGATGCACGTTGGCATTCACCCGGTAGTAGGTATCGGCAATGTGGTTGACTACGCATCGGGGGGTCTGCGAGGTGGCCGCATTGTCCAGATAAATCAGCGGACGCCCCGATACCTCCCGTTTCAGAATGGGGAAATCGTCTCTTATCTTCTCAATATCCAACATGGTGGAACTCCTTTCTTCTTTTTAATCCTGACGGCACGCCTGGCAGCCCGAGCACTTGGCCAGCTCCCCGCGGAACCGCTTCTCGACCAACTGGCGCAACCGGTCTTTGAGGGCGTCGAGACGCACCTGCTCGATGACATCGTTGGTAAAGGCAAACATCAACAACATACGGGCCTCGGCCTCGGTGATACCGCGCGACCGCATGTAGAACAGGGCGTTCTGATCGAGCTGTCCGATGGTAGCTCCGTGGCTGCACTTCACGTCGTCGGCATAAATTTCGAGCTGAGGTTTGGTATACATCTTGGCCAGCGGCGAGGCGCACAGATTCTTGTTGCCCTGATAGGCCTCGGTCTTCTGGGCCCCGTGACGCACCAGGATACGGCCGCAGAAGGAACCGCGGGCCGAGTCGTTAAGTACATATTTGAACAGTTCGTTGCTGTGGCAATGCGAAACGGCATGGTCGATGAAGGTATAGGTGTCGACCGACTGCTCCTTGTCGACGATGCCCATGCCGCAGAGCGACAACTCGGCATGCTCGCCGGCGAAGGTCGAGTAGTAGTTGCTGCGGGTGATGCCGTTGTGCAACACGATACCATTTACCAGCACATTCGACCGGGCTCCCTGACGCACGAATACCGAGGCCACCTTGGCCGTATTCTCCGACGACTCTTCCATGTCGTAGTAGTCGAACACGGCATCGTCGTCGACAAAAATCTCGCACACCTGCGAGGCGAGGAAGCGTACCGACGACTCGTCGGAGTGGTCGCACACCAGCAGTTTGGCCTGCGCCCCCTTGCCCACCACGATGAGCAAGCGGCGATTGACCATGAAATCGACATTGCCCCGCAGGATATTCACCAGCTGAATGGGCTTTTCAACAACCACCCCGTCGGGGATATAGATGAAAAAACCGTCCTGGGCAAAGGCGGTGTTGAGCGCCACCGTACCGTCGCGCTTCATGTCGGCGGCACGACCGTAATAGCGTTCCACCAGTTGCGGATATTGCCGGGCCATCTCGCAAAGGCTGCCCACAAGGACACCCTCGGGCAACTTGGCCGCTGCGGGCTGGGCCTGCGCATAGAAGGTATCGTTGACCACAAAATAGAGCAACGTGCTCAGGTTGGGCACATCGCAACGGAACACTTCATAGGGATTGACCTCGATGTTGACCCGTCCCAGGTTCAAGCCATAGTCGGGGGCATAGAGGGCCTCGATGTCGGTGCGGCGGAACTCCTCGTCTTTGAGCGTGGGCAGGCCCCGGCTCTCGAGCAGTGCAACCGCCTCGTCGCGCAAGGCGTTCATCACCGGCGACGAATGGCCCGTAATCAAATCCTTCTGCGCATGATATAAATCTATATATTGCTGTACTGCACTCATAACTCTCTTAAATTTCACCCAACTCTTTCTTAATCCAGTCATAACCGCGCTCTTCGAGCTCCAAGGCCAACTCGGGTCCACCCGACTTCACGATGCGGCCCTTGTAGAGCACATGTACGAAATCGGGAGCGATGTAGTCGAGCAACCGTTGGTAGTGGGTGATGACGATGGTGGCGTTCTTCTCGCTCTTCAACTTGTTCACACCCCCGGCGACGATGCGCAGGGCGTCGATGTCGAGACCGCTGTCGGTCTCGTCGAGAATCGAGAGACGGGGCTCCAGCATGGCCATCTGGAAAATCTCGTTGCGTTTCTTCTCACCGCCCGAGAAACCCTCGTTGACCGAGCGGCTGGCCAGCTTGTTGTCGAGCTCGACAATCGCACGTTTCTCGCGCATGAGTTTCAGGAAATCGGAGGCCGAGAGGGGTTCGAGTCCGCGATACTTGCGCTGCTCGTTCACGGCCGTGCGCATGAAATTGACCATGCTCACCCCCGGAATTTCGACCGGGTACTGGAAACTGAGGAAGAGCCCCTCGTGCGAACGGTCTTCGGGCGAAAGGGCCAGGAGGTCCTTGCCGTAAAACTCGACCGAACCGTGGGTCACCTCGTAGGCGGGATTACCGGTCAGCACGGCCGAGAGCGTACTCTTGCCCGATCCGTTGGGTCCCATGATGGCATGCACCTCGCCCGGTTTCACCACGAGGTTGATGCCCTTCAATATCTCTTTGCCATTGATACTGGCATGCAGGTCTGTAATCTTCAACATAGATATCTGATTTTATTTTTTTCTTTCATTCTATTCCACGGCCGGGAAGCGGCAGGGCCTCCCCGCCGGCAACGGCTTATCCCACCGAACCTTCGAGCGAAATCTGCAACAGTTTCTGAGCCTCTACGGCAAACTCCATGGGCAGCTTGTTCATCACCTCCTTGGCATAGCCGTTGACGATAAGCCCCACGGCATCTTCGGTGGGGATACCCCGTTGGTTGCAGTAGAAAATCTGGTCTTCGTTGATTTTCGAGGTAGTAGCCTCGTGCTCGACGATGGCGGTATCGTTCTGTATATCCATATAGGGGAAGGTGTGCGCCCCGCAGTCGGAGCTGAGCAGCAGGCTGTCGCACTGGGTGAAGTTGCGGGCGTTCTCGGCACCGGGCAATACCTTCACCAGACCGCGGTAGCTGTTTTGGCTGCGACCGGCCGATATACCTTTCGAGACGATGGTGCTGCGGGTATTCTTGCCGATGTGTATCATCTTGGTACCCGTGTCGGCCTGCTGGTAGTTGTTGGTGACGGCAACAGAGTAGAACTCGCCCACCGAGTGGTCGCCCGCCAGCACGCAACTGGGGTATTTCCAGGTGATGGCCGAACCGGTCTCGACCTGGGTCCACGACAGTTTCGAGTGGTCGCCCTTGCACATGCCGCGCTTGGTCACGAAATTGTAGATACCGCCCTTCCCCTCCTTGTCGCCGGGATACCAGTTCTGCACGGTCGAGTATTTCACCTCGGCCCGATCGTGCACCACAATCTCGACGATGGCGGCGTGCAGCTGATTCTCATCGCGCATGGGGGCCGTACACCCTTCGAGGTAGCTCACATAGCTGTCGTCGTCGGCCACGATGAGCGTGCGCTCGAACTGACCGGTATTGGCGGCGTTGATACGGAAGTAGGTCGACAGCTCCATGGGGCAGCGCACCCCCTTGGGGATATAGACAAACGAGCCGTCGCTGAACACGGCCGAGTTGAGGGCGGCAAAGAAGTTGTCGCGATACGACACGACCGAACCCAGATAGCGTTTCACCAGGTCGGGGTAATCTTTCACCGCCTCACTGAACGAGCAGAAGATGACACCCAGCTCGGCCAGCTTCTCCCGGAAAGTGGTGCGCACCGACACACTGTCCATCACGGCATCGACAGCCACCCCCGACAGCTTCATCTGCTCTTCGAGCGAGATACCCAGCTTGTCAAAGGTCTTGCGCAGTTCGGGATCCACCTCTTCGAGGCTCTTGGGAGCCGTCTTGGTCTTGGGAGCGGCATAGTAGCTGATAGCCTGATAGTCAATTTCGGGAATCGTCAGATGCGCCCAATGGGGCATCTCGAGCGTCTTCCAGTAGGCATAGGCTTTGAGCCGGAATTCGAGCAGCCACTCGGGCTCGCCCTTCTTCTCGGAGATATGGCGGATAATCTCCTCGCTCAGACCGTTGGGGATAATATCGGTCTCAATATCGGTGACGAAACCGTATTTGTACTCGTTAGCGGTAACGTCGTTTAATATTTCATTCGGATTCTCCTGTTTCATTTTCAATCGTCTTTACTATTTTCACAACAGAGATAGGGCTCGTCGCTTGCCGTTGCACAAGGAATAAACAATCGGTCATCGGGTTTGTTTCCCGCAGCCAACTGCTCCTGGGCAATCGAGAAAAGCGCCGGAGCCACACGCAGCGTATGCTGATAGAGATGCGAGGTGGCGACCGCATGCGACGGCAGCAGCCGTATCTTGGAGTCGACCAGATGAACGAGATTCAGCAGAATGCTGAGGATTACCAGGTATTTGGCCGCCCCGAAAAGGGCTCCGCCCAAGCGGTCGAGCCACCCCAGTGCCACCTGATGCGAAATGTGGTGTATGAGCCGCATCAGTTGCAGGCATACCAGGTAGACCAGCAGAAACAGCACCGAGTAGGCGACGATGCGACTCACGCCTGCCGGCAGGTCGAACATCTGTTGCAGCAGCCCGGCAAACGAACCGCCGAACAACCGCGAGACCAGTATGCCAACCACGAAACCGCCCAACGACCCCAACTGACGGAACACGCCCTTGATGAGCCCGTACAAGGCACCCACGAGGACAATCAGCACTATGATAAAATCGATATAGTTCATCGTTTCAACACGCGTTTCTTAGCAGTGCAAAATTACTTCTTTTATTTTGAATGGCAGAGTTTTCGGTCTTATTATGCGTTAAAGACGGATAACAAAGGCCGCCCCGCACAACGGGGCAGCCTTGTCCTATTATAAGCTCCTTATGTTTTAAAGGGTCTTCTTTACCTCTACCTCTTCGTAGGCTTCGATCAGGTCGCCTACCTTCACATCGTTGTAGTTGGCTATGTTCAAACCGCACTCAAAGCCGGTAGCCACCTCTTTGACATCGTCCTTGAAGCGCTTCAACGAACCCAGGTCGCCGCTGTAAATGACGATACCGTCGCGTATCAGACGCACCTTGCTCGAACGTTTGATCTTGCCCTCCTTCACGATACAGCCGGCCACGGTACCCACCTTGGTGATGTGGTAGGTTTCCAGTACCTCGGCCGTACCCAGAATCTCTTCCTTGATTTCGGGCGACAACATACCCTCCATGGCGGCTTTCACCTCTTCGATGGCGTCGTAGATAATCGAGTAGAGACGTATGTCCACACCCTCTTTCTCGGCCAACCGGCGGGCGGCTACCGAAGGACGCCCCTGGAAGCCGATGATAATGGCGTTGGAGGCGG
>JFBN01307339.1_pt1 | contig 140904 bp, 159 predicted proteins | sample 768741 | NCBI WGS metagenome assembly JFBN01 (sample SAMN01983846, study PRJNA193217) | chicken gut metagenome | biome: terrestrial biome; isolation source: ceca of Broiler chicken | host: Gallus gallus | place: United Kingdom: England | collected 2010-09-07
AAAGCACAATATGCTTCTTTGGCAGAAGCTATTAATGAATTGAATCTACAAATCAAGGCTTTAAGCGATGAGATTAAATTGCACGAAGAGAAAATACCACAACTTGAAACAAGGAAATATTATGCAGAGCTTAAAATCCCTGAAAATGAGGCTCTACTCGAACAAAAGAAACAAGAATACAAAGAACTTGCAGAGGCTATAAATGCACTAAATAGAGAGATTAAAGCTCTAAGCGATGAAATAAAAGCCAAAGAGGCAGAAATCACAACGCTAAGGGCAGAAAAGACAGGGTTAGAAGAGCAAATCCAAGAAAATAATTCCAAGTATGAGGCTTTAAGGGTTGAATTGGAATCTTTGCAACAAGAGATACTAGACTTACAAAATAAGCTAGAAAGTGCAAGCACAGATACAATTAAAACACTAGAAAATTTACACAGAGAGCTTTTGGGGATTGCAGAGGAGTTAGGTGTTATTCTTTGTGCTACCCTAGATGACAAAGAGGAGGAGGAGAAGCCACAAATCCCAACAACAGAAATTGTTATCCCCAAAGATTTCAAAGGATTTCATTATATTGCCAAAGATGATGAGCGATTGGATAGCATAGTTTATTCACACTATGGCACTTTGAATGTTTTTCAAAGCGTGCTTGAAACAAATTCTCATCTACTCAATAAAAAAATTTTAAATGCTGGAGATATTGTTTTGCTTCCAAAAATCAATACCAGCATAAAAACGCTAGATGATTTATGGAATTAAAGGAGAAAAAATGGAATTAGAGAACATCCCTTATACACCAAATTCACTGACAACTTCGCCCATTTGGACGCAAGAAAACATTAATGCCCTCAAAAACACAAAAGAGCTTTTAAAAATCAAAGAAGCCGAGATTCTAAGTTTTAGAGAGGCTTATGCAAAAGAGAGGGAAAAAGAACAGCCCAATGTTGCTGTATTAAATGAGATTAACGAACAAATCTCTCTTTTAAAAGAGGAATGTGATGAGTTAAAAAAAGATATTTTTGAACTCAAAGAATCTCAATATGCCCAAAGTGTGCATTTAAAACCCATTAAAAGCGTTTTAAAACATCAATATCTAAAGCCAATGATAAGCGAGAATGAATTGATTAATGAAGTGGGAGCCAATGAACTTAGAGCATTAAGCGATATTCATGGCGAGGGCATTTGGAATAGAGCTGTCATTGATGATGCTATCAAAGATGCTGAAAGCCTTATTTCAAGTTTCATCAAAATCCCTGCTAACCCCACAAGACTTTTAAGGGATATTTGCACTAAGCTTGCTATTTTTGAGTTGAAAAGGAGGAATGATTTCCCCAAAGAAGAATTAAAAGAGATACGCAAAGAATGCGAAGACATTTTACTCAAAATGGCAAACAAAAAAATTCCCATTACTTTAGAAGAGGAATTTTTAGAAAGAAAGCCACAAAGAGCTTTTATTCACACAAGAAAAAGGCTAAAACTTGATTAAATCCACAAAGGAACTAGCAAAAGAGCTTTATTCAAAAGGCTATTCAACACAAAAGATTGCAGAGATTTTAGATAAAAATCCAAGAACCATTAAAAACTACAAAAACAAGGAGTGGGAAATGGAGAGAGCCAACTTTTATAATTCCCTAAAGGGTAATCGCAAAGAGATTTATTCTAGCTTTGTGGAAGAAATGCACTTAGCCATTAAAGAGATTAGAGAATCGGATATTAAAGCAGAAAAAAAGGCAGAAGCATTAAGTAGGCTTGGGGATTCTTTTGCAAAAATGAAAAATGTCGCTACTTACGAAGACCCAAGAAATTATGCCCTAAGCATTGTCAAAAAAACCATTACCGCACTCATTGAAGAGCTTAAAAAAGATGAGGACGCTAAAATCCTCTTAAACAAAATTGTGGATTTGCTAGAAAATCCAAGCTTTATCGAGAAAATTAGCAAGGTGGAACTCTAAATGTTCTCCAAAGAAGAGCTCTTAAGCTTTAGAGAAGATTTTAACGCCTCTCATCAAAACTTAGAGGAAGAAAAACTAGAGAATCTAAGCCGTAAGGAATTTTTTGCTTGGCTTGCAGATAAAAAAGAGGAGCTAAAAGGGCAAATTAGTAGCAGTGTCACTTTAAGCGACAAAGGACAAAAGGAAAGAATAGAGAGGGCGAAAAATGACTTTTTGTATTTTGCAAAAACCTACTTTCCACATTACTTTACACTAAAGGGCGAGAGCGGACTGCATAAACATTTAATTAGTGTATTTGAAACCATCAATGAAGGTAAAGGCAGCAACAAATTTGCCATTGCTGCCCCAAGAGGTAATGGCAAGACGATTTATGCAGGACAACTCTTCCCACTTTGGTGTATTTGCTTTAATAAAAAACGATTTATTGTAGAAGTCTCAGATGCTGTGGAACTAGTAGAGGGCATCTTAGAAGCCATTAAAACAGAGTTAGAAGAAAATGCCAATCTTGCCTTTGACTTCCCACAAGTTTGTGGTGCTAGTAACTCTTGGAAAGTGGGAGAGTTTGTTACAAGAAATGGTGTAAAACTTAAAGCATTTGGTAGTGGCAAGCGGCTTAGGGGTGTTAAATTTGGTGTATATCGTCCCGATTTAGTCATCTTAGATGATTTAGAGAATGACACCAATGTTCGTAGCCTAGAGCAAAGAGACAAGCTAGAGGAGTGGTTAGATTCTGCGGTTATTAACTTAGGTGATGCCTCTGCAAAAATAGATATTCTCTACATTGGGACAATTTTACACTACGATTCCTTGCTTGCCCGCAAACTCTCTTTAGCCTTTTGGAATCCAAAAAAATTTAAAAGTATTATGGAATTTCCACAAAGAATGGATTTGTGGGATATTTTTGCCCACAAATATAAAACATTAGGCGTAAAATCTGCAGAGAATTTTTACAATAAAAATAAACAAGCAATGGATAAGGGCGCTAAACTTTTATGGGAAGAAGCCATTAGCCTTGTTAGCCTTATGGAAGCAAGGGCGTCTAACCCAAAAGCTTTTTCTAAAGAACAGCAAAATGAGCCTAGCACAGAGGCTCAAAAATTTAGGCGAGAGAATCTGCATTTTTATAAAAATCTCCCCAACAAATTTGAAACTATCTCGCTTTTTTGCGACCCAGCAGGTGCAAAGAAAAAAAGCGACTATACCGCCTTTGTAGTTTTGGGATTAAGCGAAGGCAAATTTTATTGCCTAGAAGCTATAGGGGGCGTGTTTAAATCAAGAGTTTTAATTGAAAAATTTTTAGAACTCTACATTAAATACAAGCCTAACAAGGCGGGAATTGAGACAAATTTTGGTGGAGATTTTTTAAAAGATTCTATCAAGCTTGAAGCAAGCAGACGGGGTGTGCCTCTTTTTTTAAAAGGCATTAACAACACAGAAAACAAAGAAGTTCGGATTGAAAGACTTGAAATTCCTATTGAGGAAGGAGATATTTTAATACACGAATCTCAAAGTCTTTTGATTGAACAACTTGTGGAATTTCCTTTTGGTAAAAATGATGATTTGCCTGATTGCTTGGAGGGTGCTTTAAGACTCACAAAAGCACCAAAAGCAAAAAGATTAAATCCAAACAATTATTTTAAAACAAGAAGACTGCAAAAAGCAAGGAGAGAATATGGCTTGGTTTTTTAAGAAAAAAGACAAAGAAAAGAAAGACAAACAAACTCTGCTGCTAAAAAATACACTCATAGAGCAGATTTTAAGCTTAGAATCCCCAATGCAACTAAGCACCAAAGACATTACAAAAATCACACAAGACTTGGTAGTCTCCCAGTGCCTCCTTTCACGCAAAGCCCCTGTGTTAAAAAAGAAAGCAATCATTAATGCCAAAGAGGAAAAACACAAAGAAATCTTGCAAAAGGTATTCCATGATTCTATCCTTTCTCAAATTTTAGATACCCATCTTTATGGGTTAAATCCCTTTGAAATTAATTGGGAGTTAGAAAATGGCATCTTTATTCCCAAACTTATCAATCGGGATTATAGGGACTTTGAATACAATGCTGAAGGCAAACTAGAGTTTATAGGCAACGGCTTCAGACAAGAGATTCCTGATAAAAAGCTTGTCTATGGAATTTTTAACCAATCTTGGAGAAACCTTTATGGCGAATCAAGTCTTAAAAAGCTTTATTTTAGCATTAAAATTAAAAATGCAGGAATGGAGTTTTGGATACGATTTTTAGAAAGATTTGGCGACCCTTGGGCAATTGGGAAAACTGATGATGACCCACAAAGCCTAGCTTATGAGTTATACAATATGCTAAATGGCTCTAGTGCGGTTATCTCAAAAGATGAGGAAATTTCACTCGTGCAGCCAAGCTCTAATGTGAGTTTTAAAGAAATTGTGGAGTTTTGCGACAGCCAAATCAGATCCTTTTTGTTAGGAGCAAACCTAAGCGGTTATGTAAGTGGTGGCTCTTATGCAGCAACAAATACTCACAATGCCATTAGAGAAGAGATTGCATTGAGTGATGAACGAATCCTCTTGTATCTTTGCAATAAAACTATTGCTTATTTTTGTGAGCTTAATGGAATTACTGATTCAATTTCTCTAAGCCTCTTTGATGAGGGGAATCCCAAGAATGATTTAAGTTTGCGAGATAAAACAATTTTTGAAATGGGGTATCAACCCACTAAAGAATACATTGAAAAAACCTACAATATTGAGGTAGAGCAAAAAGAATCTGTCCATTTTGCAAATTCTACTTTAAATCCCTATTTAATCCCCTTTAAAAAGCCTTTAAAAGAAGGCATAAAAGATAATCCTGCTTTTAAAGATAATATCGAGCAATTTATTGAGGGGTTGGAGTTTCAAGATTTTGATATTCTAAAAATCATCAAAGGTGCAAAAAACTTTGAAGAAGCTATGGAAAAAATCCAAAATGCAGCTAATGGAGAACAATTAGAGTTTTTAGAAGAGCAATTTGCTAGAGCAATTGCTAATGCAAAAATCTATGGGGCACTCAATGCTTGAGTTTGATTTTAATCAAGAACCAAAGATAAATATGGAGTTTTTAAAACAAAAAATTCCTACCACCACTTTTAACTATGATGAATTAATGCACGAAGCACACCTGAGGGCTTTTAGTATTGCCAAAATGATGCAACTTGATTTGCTAAAAGATATGCAAGATTCACTGCTTAAAGCACAAAAAGAAGGAATGAGCTTTGAATCTTGGAAAAAAGATATTAAGCCAAATCTGGCAAAAAAGGGTTGGCTAGGCAAAACAGAGGTAATAGATAAAACAACAGGCGAAGTCAAAACCATTAATGTTAATAATAGGCGACTAAAAAATATCTACAATACCAATATGCGAAGTGCAAACGCTCAAGGTAGAGCCAAAGAGCAGTATGCAAGAAAAGGAAAGGTATATTTACGCTATGTTGCTATTATGGATGGATTAACTAGGGAAAGTCATGCCAAATTGCATGGCACTATCTTGCCTAGAGAAGATAGCTTTTGGGCAAGCAACTACCCACCTAATGATTGGGGTTGTAGATGTTATGTGCAATCCCTAAGCCAAGCAGAACTTAAAACAAAAGGCTTTAAGGTTTCTCCTAAATCCCCCAATTTCAAAGCCCATAAAGATTGGAATTATGATACAAGGAATCTAAAAGGCGATGAGGGAATTAGACAAATCATTGAATATAAGGCTAAGAGGTATGCTAATAACCCTGCATTACTTCAATCTCTAAACAATTTGGAAGAGGAAATTAAGCAAGTAGAAAAAAACTATCTTGCCATTAAGAGCCTAAGAGAAAAAGCAATAAAGAGCAAGGATTACGATTATCACTTCTTAAAGATTGCCAAAACGCCAATATCTCTGCAAAAGGCACTAGGAAGCAAAGCCAAAGAAGTCTATTTAAGCGGCTATACACTAAGGACACATACTCACCATGATAATGTAGGCGAGTTTGATTATTCGCTCTTGCCTTTTTTGCTAAAGGATTCTAATGTGTATAAAATTAAGCCCAGCAAAACACATCATATTGTCTATTTTAGTCATTTTGGAGATTATTATAAGGCAGCATTCAAAAAGAGCGATATTGATGAAATCTTTTTACAAAGTCTTATAAAAAGCAGTGGAAAATTTTAAGAAGCCCCAACACTTCTAAAAAAGAGGTGGCAAGAACCAACCTTACGCCGTTATTTCTTACTTAGCTTGTGCTTGGGGACACAAGGTGCGGGTTATCCAATACCGCCATGGTGTGAAACCTCTTTTGTTGGATTAGGCTGCCCCAAGCCTAGCATAAAGGGGATAACAATCCGTCTGTTATCGTTACTTCTCACCATTAGCTTATCTGGGGCTAGATAAGGTGTGGAATTTCTCACCAACTACGGACGAAACCTTTATATCTAAATTATACCACAAAGGATTTGACAATGCAAACCATTTCCCTAAAAGAATTCCAAAAGCGATTGGATAACCTCGCAAAAGACTTCAATAACCCCAAAGAAATCCTAAATGAAATTGGAATCCTCACCAAAAACAAAAGTGAAGAATCCTTTGAAAAACAAAGTAGCCCTTTTGGAGAGAGATGGAAAGTTAATGTCCCTGCAACTCTTATTCAAAAAAGAGGGAATAAAATCCTAACCCAAAGCGGGCTTTTACGCACAAGCCTAACTTATAAACTAGGAAATCAAAGCGTCACTATTGGAACCAATAAAGAATATGCACCTATTCATCAATTTGGGGGGAAGGCTGGTAGAGGCAAAAGAGTAATAATCCCTGCAAGACCTTTTTTGCCTATTAATGACAAAGGGGAGATTCCGAAAGATTTTGGGGAGAGTTTAGAAAACGAAGTGGTAGAATATTTTAAGAAGTCATTAGGCTAATTACTGCTTCAAATTTTTAGGAATCAGTGAAGCAAACTTACCCATTATGTAAAGTCCATTTTTGCCAACACCTAAATCACTTTTAGAAGATAGTTCATTTTGCAAAAGCCTTATAATTTCTTTTTTGTCTTGATCTCTGTAAAATTCATAGCCGACCTGCTGTTCTAACTCTTTTAAAATTCGCCAAAGTGCAACATTAAGCGCACGAAAACTTGTGTCTTTTGCGCCAAACTCACAAGCAAGAAAATAGCCAAACCAAGCATAAGTGCGGTAAAAATCCACACTCTCTAGCGCAAAATCAAATTCTTTTAGAAAGCTGATATAATGCTTGATTGTATTTACAAGTGCGTTTTTTACATACTTGCCCTTAAGAATCTCAATATTATATTTTTCTTTATACAGAAAACAAAACTCTTTCACTTGTCCTTCAATGAGTGGGATATTGTCTTTAAAAGCACTTGGACGCGTTTTGCTAGAATGCTCTGTCATTCTTAAAGCTCTCAATAAGTTCTTTTTGCTTTTTTGTAGCCCATTCTTCATTATTTTGTAACGCTATGTAGTATTGCTTAATATTTTCATCGCAGTGGTTTGTGTGCGTGCCAATATTTAGCCCTTCCTCGTTGGTGAGTGCCTCATTTAGAGAATCTCTCACAAGTGTTTTTAGGTCAATCTCAGAAATATCTTGCTCTAAATACTCTTTCATTAAACACCTCCAGTCCCTTAAAAAATAGTAGAATTTTATAACAAAAGATATAAATTTATTTTTAATTTCATTAGTTTTAGTGAAGTTTAAATAAACACTAAAAAAATTTTTTAAAATAAACTTGGCTGTTTTGCTTTTTAAGAAAGAAGTAATCAAAAAGCTTTACCTAGCAAATCTAGAATCCTAGATACAATCACACTAAAGGCTTCATTACCTGCATTCATCGCATATTTTTTTAATAAACTCCCATAACTTTCTTGCAAGGATTTTGGGATTTGATTTAGAAGATTTAAGCCCTTTAGCGTAAGGGAGCATTGGTGGATACGCTCCAAATTATCATTTTTTGTAAAAACAATTAGCTTCTCTTGCCTCAAAAAAATCAATAGCAGCAAAGAATAATTCATTTTCTTTAGGGGTTGATAGCGTCTCTGCATCAATGGCTTTATGGGTAAAATCGCTTGCTTTTAAATCAACTTTTAAGGGGAATTCACTATAAAGCATACTTAGAATCTTGCCACAATATTGATTAAAAAGGGTGATGTTATCCATTCTCGCCCCCAAACAAAGAGGGATTTCTCACATCTTCTGTTATTGCATAAAGCCTTTGCTGTGAGAGATTGTATTTATTGGAGAGCAATAACATAATTTCTCTGCGATTTTTCTTTTGGGAGAGGAGGTTTTTATAATCTTCCCTAATGTCCTCATCCCTTTTGGTGCTTTTGTAGCTAGGTATATAGATTAATCCCCCACCAAATTCTTTTAAAATATCTTTAATGTCTGTGGATTCTTTGATTTTTGCATAGAAGTAGGCAAACAAATCTTCATTATTCATTTTATTCCTTATAATTCCTTTGCCTAGTGGAATTATAGCAGAAAAAAGAGGCTACTTTATAAAACCGATAATGTTTGTTGTAATTTCTTTATAGAGGGGCAATGTATTTTCATTTTTTCGCTTCAAATCATTGCCAATAGTTGCACACTCTAACCCCCTAAGCTTTTTTAGGCGGTTAATAATGGATATTGGCACATTTTGTCCATCTGCTAAAACACAAAAATCTTTAATAATTGATTTATAAGAATCCAAAGCACCTCTTTGGAAATGCGCACTAGCCCGCTTAATATTTTCATCTTTTGCACCATTGCCACAATAGGCAGCATAAAGATGGGATATTGCGTTGTAAAATTCAATTAAAGTCTGTCTTAGCATATAGCTTTTGGTTATATCCTGCTGCATCAGGGTATTATTTAAGTCATTCAAACTTTCTTTGAAATAATATTTTTGCCTGTCTTTTAGATTTTTGAGATAAATTGCAAGTTTGGCTTGTTTGGGTAATTTTTTTCTCCACTCCAAATATTGTTGGCTAGCTTCAACCATAAATAAAAAATTTTGGCTTAACTGCGGATTTGCAACAGCACTAAAGCTATTTGTATAGGGCTTTATAATCTCAATGGCATTCCCACTACTTTTCTTTTGAAAATCCTCCAAAAGCCCAAAAAGAAGCCCTTTAGCCCTGTCTATTCTTTCCTTGTTTGGATTTTCCTCTGATATTGCAATAAAAAGAATATAGAAAAATTGAATAATCCTATATTCTCTACCCCTCAAAAGAGAGGTTACACTTTCAAAACTTAGGAAAATCCTGTATTGCTCAAAGAAAAAATTTAATTCTTTTTCAATCTGCATTACTTACCATTGTTTGATTTTTTCTACATCAAAACCAAATTTCTTTAATCTTTCTTCTGAATATTCTTTTCCTGTCTCTTCATAGCTATAATACACATCACCATTTGATTCTAAGCCACTATCAGCAATCTCTGCTTCCAACAACTCATCAACAAAAGAATCATCTATATTTGGAATTTGGATTATATCTATTGTTTTCATGATTACTCTTTCTCTCATTTTAATGCTAAAAATTGTAATAAAAAACCTATCATTTGTCAATAAAAAACTTTTCACTTTTATAATGTTTTAGTAAAAAGTGCCCCTTAAAACTAGGTATTTGTCCTTTTCATCGCTAAAAGTGCAGTAATTACCTTTTGAGCCTCTTTAACTCCAAGACTTGAGAGATAAAGAGGGCGTTTTTTGATGATTTTGTCACAAAAATTTCTTAATCCAAGGGGGCTTTTATCTCTAGCAACTTGCTCCCATAATCCTACAATGGTATCTAATTGCTTTTGAGTGGCATTTTTAAAAATTGCTTTTTCTTTGTCCTTTTTAGGTGGAACATAACCAAGCTTCTTTGCAAAATCAATTAAATCGCCTAGCTCCATATCCTTAGAACTCCTCACTCCATAAGCATTTTGTAAAACCCCTCTATAAACTTCTTCATCGCCTAGCCCACATTGTCCCCTTAGCGTATGGATGACTTTAATTAAATGAGCTTTAAGGGCTTGTTGTTTTGGTGTCATAAAGTTTCCTTATGTTTTCTTTTATATTTTTCTAACTCTTCTTTGATGACTTCTAACTTGGTGCTTTGCCATTGCAAAAGAAGCTTCAAGAGTTTAATTTGTTTTAATGCCTTTTGTAGATTCTTTTTAGTCTTTTTCAAGTGCTTTCCTTTCTTTGATGATATTTTGAATACTTTTAAAAATATCAATCATTAGAGGATTTGCAGTGTGAATCTCAAAATCCCCTGTGGCTCTCTCTCTGTATGTATATTTTGGTGTAATATTTTCTTTTATGGGTAATTTATAATCCACTTCAACCAAAACTTTATGAAAAACGCACTTGTTTTTTAAATTACGCTCTTTATAAAGCCTTCGCATATTTTCTAAGTAGGCTTTTTCTTTTAATTCCCATTCTTTTTTGCCAATAGGATGAGAAAAAACAATCACGCAGATATTTTTACAATTCACTTCTCTTAAATCCACTCTTTTAATTAGGTGGGCTAGGCTAGGAGCAGAATCAAGCACAAGATTTCCTAAGGCTTGTCTAGATTCTATTTCTCTCCAAAGGTTGATTTCTTGTGTATCTTTCATTGCTTTTTATCTTCTAAATATTTTAACACCAAATACGCAATATAGCATAAGCTAATCACAAAAATAATGTGAGGAAGGGCTAAGAATATAAAAATTATAGTTGTACTCATCTTTTATCCTTTATTTTAAATTTTGGGAGGTTAAACCTTGAAGTTTGCCCTCCAAGAATCCATTTTTATAGATTCTTGCAAGGCAAGGGATAAATCCCCTTAATCCTTAATCTCTAGGCTTTCAATCTTTGGAACAATTCTAAAATTGTCCTTGATTGTTCTTTTTAATCCCAGCTTTACAAGAGTGGAGTCATCAAGCTCCACAATCTCGTCTTTATCGATTGTCTCCTCATACTTGATACACTTTGTGCAACCATAGCTTTTTAGTGTAACAATCAGCTTTTCTACCTTTTCTTTGATTCTTGGGAGTGTTACGCTCTTTGTGAGCTTATACCCAATAGTCCCAAAGGTAAATTCCTTGCTTCTTTTTTCTGCGAAATCACCTTTGTTGTCCTCACAAAAGTTTGTGATACATTGTTCTAAATATTTCTTTTCATTGTTAAGTCTCTCTACCTCGCTAGCTCTTGATTCTTTAATACGATTACATTCTAGTGTCACTTCACCATTGATTTTTTCTAGTGCAACGCTAAGTTCTGCTAGTCTTTTTAGTGTCAAATTCACATCTTCATAGTTTTTAATTTCCATTGATTACTCCTTTAAAGTGTTTTAAAACCATTTTCAACAAGCCATTCTTCATAGCCACCCCTCCTGCAATCAGGAACACTCTTTACTTCACCCAATTCATACAAGACAGGAATCCCAAGCTCATTTGCTTTATTGATTTCTGCTTGTATTCCGCTACTTTTGTGTGTGTATGGGCTATCTACCACAAGCATTTCATCACATTTCCCCAAAAGCTCAAAGCAAGCCTCCATAATCTCTGGTTCTTCTGCCTTAAGTGCAAAAGGGTTGTATCGAGCATAGATTCTCTCCAGCACAAAAATAGGGCTGATAGGTAAAAACTTTTGTGTTTTATCATTGCGATTTTTAACCCAATCAATCCCTTTTTGTGCCAAAGCAGCAGTGAGACAATAAGCCTCTTCAATTACTTTGTCACAAGAAAGATTGTGATTTTGTGTTAAAGAATCATAAACTGCCCTATAAGGGCTTGAAACATATACTAGTTTAACCACGATATTCCCCACAATAAAAATCCACAAACTCCAACTTTAAAGTTTGATGATTTTCTTTAATATCATGGGAGCTATGGCGTTTATAAATTACGCCTTCAAGCACAAAATAATATTTTGAACTATAAAACCCGTTGCGTCCTTGTAACATTACGCCTCCTTGTTTGAATTTCCAAGCCAAAAGCTTGAATCTACTCTTATTTAAAGGGCAGATGCAAACTTTATAGGGGGTAATCCCCTACAAATACATCATAGATTTAGTGGATTCCAAATCCTCTACCTCAATGCTCTCTCCTCCACTTAAGCTAACCCTAGTAAGTGTTAGCCTCAAAACCCCCTCTGTCTTTCTGAAATTCCCTGCACCTAGCTCATAAAGCTTCCAAGCACATTTATTTGGAATCCCGCTTACCTTACAAATTTCTAAATATTCTTCTTTGTCTAGTCCTAATAATTCATATCTCCCTAAACAACGATTTCTTAGTTGTGCTAACTCTTGTTCTCTTTTGCTTCCTAATCTCCCACTAGAAAGCGAATCAGCAAGCCAGTGTGTCCCAACTAAAATCAAAGGCTGACTGCTAAAGTCCATAATACGACGAAGAGTTTCTAATACCCTCCATTTTAAGTGTTCTGCTTCATCGACAATTACATATTTTTTGAGCCTTTTAAGCTCTTTGGCAATCATCACAATACCGCTATGATTACTTTTAAAAATTCCCAAGTTTAGAGTGCTAGCAAGCTTATTTAAAATATCTTTGGCATTCATATCAGGCGTTGCTTCCACACAGATAGCTTCTGTGTGGCTTTTGCAAAACTCTTCAATAATCCTACTTTTGCCTGTGCCACTCTCTCCTAAGATAACTGAAATCCTATCTCCCTGCATGCTAGCTAATACTAGCCTTGCAAAGATTTTTTTTGCATCTTTTGTTTGAATAAAATCTAGCTTACTTAGCCCTTTGATTTTTTCTTTTACTTCACCTTTTTCTTTAATCTCTTGAAGATATACTTTAAATTTTTCCTCCACCTTATCTTTGTATTTAAAATTATCATTGTTTAGATACTGACTGAGGTATGTTTTATTAATCCCAAGCTTTGCCTCTAATTTGCTTTGTGAAAAATCTGTATTCTTTGATTTTTCACTTTCAATGAAGTTTAAAATCTCTTTTTTTAATGCACTCATGAGTGCCTCCTTTGTTTTTTTAAAGGCTCTTAGCCTTTAGTGTGTGCCTTGTAAAAAGAAAAATCGACAAAGGAGATTAAACCAAGGCACACGCTAAAAACTAAGCCAACTTATCTAAGATACTATCCCAATCACTCCTTTTTTCTTGATTCTTTTGTGGTAGATTTTCAAGTTCCCAAGTATCCTCTGCGTTTCTCTCTCTTTGTTCTTCCTCGATACTTTTTCTAATCTCACCTTTGATGCCCTTGCCACTTCTTTTTGCTTCTTCCTCTTTGTTTTTGAGGTTTTCAATCTCTAGTTTTGCGTTCATGCGGATAAAGCTAGAATGTCTAGCATCATCTCTAAGCTCTTTAACTCTCTTGATGGCTGCTTTGTATTCTTTAGAGATAGCCTTAAGCTCCTCTTGGCTAAGAGGTCTAGCCTTTTTGTCATAAGCATTGCAGATAAACTCGCCTTGCTCATCAAAGATAAAGGCTTCATTGCTAGAATCAATATTTATGCGCACATGCACTTTAGTTTGTGCTGGAATGTATTTAGTAGGCACATAAACAAAGGGTTTAATGTTAATCCCTTCCTTTTCCATAGTTCTAAGTTTAGAATCATCAGCATAAAGCAAGAATTGCAAGTAAGAGACTTCCTCTCTTACAAAATCACTCGCATACCACAAATCCATAGGGCTTTTTCCATCACACTTACCCCATTTGCGTGAGATTCTGTCAATATTCCAATATTCAATAGCACTATCAAGATAGGTACTCACAAGATTTAAGGGTAAAAGCTCTTTTTGCTGGGTTTTTATAGGATTTCCTAGAATATCTTTGCTTCTTCTCTCTCTTTTAGCTACTTGCTGCTCTATAATGCTTCTCTCTCCTGTGTTTCTTCCGATATAGCCATTAAGAGCTGTAATATAGCTTCCTTGAATGGTTCTAAACCTTCTCTCCACTACCGCCTTTGCTTTCCCCTTATAAGCAGCACTTCGAACATAGGCTATTCCTAGCCCTGCAATTAATCCTTGCACCTTTTTACTGAGATAATCTTTCCCATTATCAAACTGAATGGCTTTAGGCTTACCCATAGCATTAAAGGCTTTCCATAAGATTCTAACTACAGCATTAGAATCTGAAGTCGTGGCAATCCCTCCCACGCTCCTGCCACTATACACATCAACGATTGAAATAAAATGCGGACGCATTTGTTTAGAATCCTCATCTAAGACAATCGCATCTAAGGGCGAAGAGTCCATCTGCCATAACTCATTAGGTGCAATGTAGAGTTCCCTTTTTGTTCCATAAGCGGGCTCTCTATAACTATCTGTTTTATCGCTCCCATAAGTAATAAGACTATGTTCTAGGGAGTTTTCTTTGAGGTATCTATCCAAATAAAGATTCATAGAATTAAGTGAGAAAAGCGGTGGAATCTCGCATTTTAAAAACTTTTTATAATCGTAAGTCATATGCTCGCACGCCATCATATGCACTTCTCTCCAAATTTGCATACGATTGCAATATCCGCTTCCCATTTGTCGATAGAGATTAAGCACTTCTTCTTTTGCCCAAGTAGGTAACTTGCTAGCTCCTATCTTTGCTACTCCTCTTTTGTCGGCTAATCCTACTAAGCCTTGCTCTTTGTATTTTCTAGCCCAATCAAAAAGTTTTCCCTGTGTGAGTTTGAGAGTAGAATCTTCTCTATTTTTTAGAGTGATGAAGTGGGATACTTTCATTCCATTAAGCTTGGCACTCTCATATTCTTGCAAGATTAGCTCTCTACTCAAGGCTTGTGATTTTTGATTAGGAGTTAGAGAGATGAGAGAATGTTTTTTGTGGGTAGATTTTTTGTTAATATCAGTATCTTTATGAGATTTTACTACCTCATCACTATGGCTTAAAGCATTTGATTGCTGTGCTTCACTCTTTGCTTTTAAATCTACAGCACTAACTTCCACTGAAGTCATTGCAGTAGTTTTATTGCTGCTTTTATTAAGAGTGCTAGTGTGATAATCCTCACTGATTATATTAGTAGATTCTGTTGTAGCTTTTTCCATTTCAAGCACATATTCAAAGGGATAACCTTTTTCAATAGCTTGTGCTTGTGCCTCGCTCAAAGGTGTATCCCAAATTTGGAGGATTTTGCCTCCTCTACCAACCCCTTCAATATATCTAAAGTGTAAAAATTGACACTTAACTTGACAAATTTTTTTGTTTTTCTTATTGGCACGAATGCAGGCTTTTTTAATAGATTCATATTCTACATTATGTTTTTCTGCAAACTCCTTGCAACTTAACCACATATCACATTCCTAAGCAATTTTAAATTCTTTTTGCAAAAGCTCTTTTAATTCTTTTGCTTTACCCCATTTGCCTTTGGTTTTACCTTTAGACAAATCTAGTAATACATTATAATCTGCATCACTAAGCCCTTTTGATTTAGCCCAAGTTCGCAGCTTAAAGCCTTTTTTGGAAAGCTGCTCAGAGATACTAAGTTTTTTCATACTACCCTCTATTTTTATGGTATAATTACACCTAACCACTCCACAAAGGGAGTGGAAAAGATGATTTATAGCTCGAGTTTGAAAGTAATTTTTAGCTTCCAAACTTTGAGCCTTACAACCACCCTTTTACACTTTAAAACTTTCATTTTAAAGCTCCAAAAGTGATATTCTTCCCACCCTCCCAAACCACTTTTAAGTTTTATTTGATAAAATTCCTTAAAAGTAATGAAATTATAGTGTAAATTTTAACACTTGTCAAGCAAAATGGAGACAAAATGACACTTTCTGAATCAATTAAAATAGGAATGAAAAAAGCAGGAATAGGCAGTTATGCTGAATTAAGTAAATTATCTGGCGTTCCAATTGACACTATAAAAACATATACCTCACAAAAAGGAAAGCAACATAATCCAAGCATAGGATTTTTGCGTAAAATATCCGCAGTTATTGATTTGAGCGATTTTTTAAATATTGTCACTTTACCCACTATGGGAGAGGTTGTCCCTAAGTTGTCCCTAAGTGGTGTCCCTAAGTCTACAAAAAATGTCTCTTACTTGTCCCTTAGTGGCAAAAAAAGTGTTCCTAAGACGCAAAACTCACCCCAAACCTTAAACGCTAATTCTTATTACACTATCCCAAAACTCAATCTAACTGCACAAGCAGGTGGTGGAAATGAAGTTTTAGATTTAGAATGTTATGAAAGTGGAGAGGTTTTAACAATCGACAAAGCCTTTTTCAAAGCTGTCCCAAGCAATAAACTAAAAGCAATAAGAGTAGAAGGGTATTCAATGATTCCAATGCTTATGCCTGATAGCTGGGTTGTGTTTGAAGATAACAGGAATTATAAGGGAGATGGGCTATATATAATAAACTATGCCGGACAACTAATGGTAAAGCTTTTACAATTGGACCCAGCCCAAAAGATTTTGGACATTATTAGTGTCAATAAAGAATACAAAAGCTATTCAGTCGCTCTAGCAGAAAGTCAAGCGGAAGTAATTATAGTAGGGAAAGTGTTGCGGTGTATTATTTAATAATTTTGTGACAAATTTTGTGATAGCTTTAAAAGCCCTTTAATACGCTTTTAAAAGCTTTTTAAAAAACCTATTTTGTGATAGATTTTGTGACGCTTTGTGCAAAAATTGCTATTTTGTGAAAAAATCTAAGCTTAATTTTCAACTTTAAATCGAAGTATTTTTACGAACAAACTCCCAATTCATCGCACTTTTTAAGCACTCAATTTTAAAAAACTACACTTTGAAATAAAATACCCCCTTATATTATTATCCAAAGCAGAAATATCTTTTTTAATTTCAGTGGTAATTTCACTTATAGAATCAGCCCTTAGCCTCTCTTGGTGAATCCCTTTCATTTTGCCAAACAAATTTACACCATTATCCATTCCGGTGAGTGAGTACCTCGCACACATGCTATTACCATGCGTAGTGCATGGTGATTGTTTGTATAGCTTTAGGGGCGGGAGTTACCCAAACCAATGACTGCTTCCAAAAATCTGCAAATCACTCGCTAGGCACCTTAAATACAAATTTCAAATTACTTCCCGCTACTTCTGTGTGAAGGGTGTTGATAATCTGCTTTTTCGCAGCCACTTGCCACAAAAGCCGCAAAAATAATCCCCACCAAAAGCAAAACTTTTTTCATTTTAACTCCTTAATTTCACAACTTATAATCTCACGATTTTTGCACCAAAACCACCAGACTTTGGCGGTGCATCCATAAACTCCACAACTTTTGGGTGCTTTTCTAAAAATTCCCTAACCACGCTTGAAAGCCTACCTGTACCGATTCCATGATAGATTAAAACCTCATCAAATCCGGCAATTAAACTATTTGAGATAAACTCATCAAGCTTCTCTAATGCTTCCTCAGCACGCATTCCGTGTAAATCCAAAACCACATTAGCATTTTTTGGCGATTGCACCTTAAAATCCGCCTGCGGAATCTTCGGCGCATTTCCACTTAAACTTAGCTCGCCCAAAGACACTCTTAGCTTCATTCCATCATCAAGCAACACCATTGCCTCATCCTTTTGAATACTTGCAATAATGCCTCTTGATTGACGATATTTTACCCTATTTCCCACCTCAAAGTTTTGAATCTTAGAAACTTTTTCTTGATTTTCTTGCAATTTAGCAACTTTTAAAATCTTGTTTGCCTCATTCATTTGACGATGAATCTCGGCTTGATTTTGCATTTTGATTGCTTTTTTAGCCTCATTAATCGCCCTTTGGTAGAGAGATTCTAGCTCATTAGTTTTTGTTTTATAGGATTGTTGCAAAGATTCCTCTAGCTCTTTAAGGTGATTGATTTTTTGCTCTAATTCTGCATTTTTGACTTCTGCTTGCTTGATTTGCATTTGAAGTTTCATCTCCAAACGCGAAGAGTTTTCAATTAGCTCATTTAATTTTTCTTTATCCTCCCCATAAAGAATCTTGGCTTCATTGACAAGTGTTTTTGGGATTCCATAACGCACTGCTGTTTCAAAGGCATAGCTTTTGCCAATCGTGCCATCAAGAAAACTAAAAGTTGGTATTTGATTTTTCTCATCAAATAAAGCAGCCAATAACTGCACTTTGGGATTCCCAGCCATTAGTGCAGCAAGGCGTTTGTGATGAGTGGTGATGATGATTTTATTGTTTTTTGCTATGAGATTCTCCAACAAAACCTTAAACAAGCTAGCAGCCTCATCACTATCTGTGCCAAGCTCAATTTCATCAACGCCGATAATCCCCTCTCTTTGACTTAGAATTTGCGAGAATTGCAACATTCTACCCCCAAAGGTTGAAATATCATTCTTGCTATTTTGCGGGTCCTCTAAAATTAAATGGATAAATTTAAAACTTGCAATGCTAGATTTAGAAGCATTAATGGGAAGCGGGATTAAATATTTAGCAAGAAAAACAGCACTAATAATGGACTTTAACAGCATAGTTTTTCCACCAGCATTAACACCAGTTATCATCAAAACTTGCCCATTAAAATCCAAACTAATGGATTTTGGATTCTTTAATGCAGGGTGTTTAAATTCATTCAAAACAATCTTTTTGTCATCAGATTTAGGTGCCAAAAACTCCAAATTTTTGGATTTTGCAAACATCAGGCGCGCTTGATAAGAATCAAAGCGATCAAACTCCCTATTAATGAATTTCAAAAACAATAAATGCTTTGTAAAAAGCGTAGAAATCTCTCTACAAATGTGAAAAATCTGCTCTTCTTTTTTATTATTTAAGGCGTTGCTTTTGTCTTTTAGGTTTGCGATACTTTGAGGAAGGACATAAAAAAATCCCGCACTAGAACGACTAAGAATCTGCCCTTTTAGCACATGATGAAATCCTGCTTTGAGCAACAAACATTCCTCATCATTAATGAGATGAATTTGTCTATCCACAAGATAAGAGGTTAGTTTATTTTGATTTAAAATATAATTTAATTGCTGTGAAATTTCTCTTTTTACGCCCTCCAAACTCTCTGTAATAGAATCTAGCTCCAAATAGATTCCTTTTTTGATTTCTCCATTTTCCCCAAAAGATTTTGCCACCTCCAAAATCGCTTCAGGAATCCTAATCCCATCTATCCAATCCCACAAAATCCCTTCAATTTTGAGCGTTTTTAAGTAATTAAAATAACGAATGATTTTAACAAATTCAAAAATTTCATCTAATTTTAAATATCCAAATTTTTTTAATAATGCTAGGGCAGAATCTAGATTTTTCACTTCTTTTGGCGGAGTGAAAATAATCTTTTCTAATTCGCTAATAAATTTTAAATGTGTTTTGCTATCGCCCTCCAAAAATAATTCTTTTGGACGTGCCAAAAACCCCTCATAGCTTTTTAGAAATTCCTCTAAATCTAATTTTCTAATTAATTCTTTCATTCTTTAATATCGCATGCCTTTAGAGGGATTGTCTTCCTAAAATAAGGACTATCTTCTCTACCAACCAAAGTTAAAGTGCCGCTAATAAAATTAAAAGTTTCTTTGCTAACTTCTAATTTTTCTATTCCCACAATGCAAATTAGCTCTTTACCTTGCAAAAAAAGCTGTGCAAGATTAGTCATTTTGACATCTTGTTTGTCCTGCATAGCAGTAAAAATCCCAATTCCAACAGCAATCAAAAGCAAAACAATTCCCAAAAATATTTTGCTTTTTTTATGAATAATTTGATATTGTGCTAAGAGTTGCACCACAAAAAATAATACCAAAACAGCCGCAATAATAATCAACCAATATTGCACCATTAAATTTCACCTCTTAATTGATAAGTCAGATTCCCAGCATTAAAGCCCACTATAATCCCATCTTTGATTTTAGCAATTCTTTGAGTGCCTTGATAAATGCCTAAAGAATCTTTTTCTCTCTTAACAAAATCCGCAAAAATGGGATTATATTTTGCAAAAAGATTCCTAAAATCAATCTCCACCTTTGCTTCTCCAGCAGCATAAACAGGCAATATCACAAGCTTATCAACGCCTTCAAAACACTCGACAAACTCTTTTAAATTATCACGCACTCTTGAATATTTATGAGGTTGCCAAATTACGCACAGGCTACTTTTCCCGATTAATTCTTGATATTTTCTAAGTGATTTCAAAGTCGCTGCAATCTCTGTGGGATGATGTGCATAATCATCAATAATCACACATTCATCATCACTCAAAATATCAAAACGCTTTTTTATGCCACAAAATTTTTGGATATTTTGCCTAATTTCCTCTAGCTCCATACACTCTAATGCTGCCAAAATCGCTAGTGAGGCATCAAGAGCGATATGTTCCCCAAGCCCATAAACCTCAAAAACCCCCAAATCTCTATGATTGTTTTTCAGTCTAAATCGCGTCTTTGGATTGTTGTTGTCCAAAAAATACTCAATCTCACTAATATCTTTTGAAGGATAGAGTCTCACGCACTCCAAATCAACTTTTGCCAAAAAAGCGTCTTCTGCATTGATGATTCGATATTGTGCCAAAGCCAAAAAATCCTTATAAGCTTGATAAAATTTATCCAAATTATGCCCATAAGTCTCCATATGTTCTGGCTCTGCATTTGTCACAATCGCACAATAAGGATTACATTCCAAAAAGCTCTTATCTGATTCATCTGCCTCAAAAACTATTTTTTCTGACTTTAATGCACGAGTGTTAGAGCCAAATTCTTTACTCTCTGCCCCAATTAAGGCACTGCAATCCTGCAAAATTGCACTCAAAATTGCAGTCGTTGTGCTTTTGCCATGAGCACCTGCAACCGCATAAACTTGTTTGTTTGCCAAAATCAAAGGCAAAGCCTCTTTGCGAGAAAGCACAGGTATTCCCTTCTTTTTAGCTTCTTGTACCTCTATATTTGAATCCTTAATAATTGCAGAATGGATTACCAAATCTGGATTTTTGATTGCCTCTTTGCAATGAGGAATATGAATTAAAATCCCCATACTTTGCAATTCTTTAGTAATGCACCCTTCAGCCATATCTGAACCACTTATCTTGATGCCTTGTGCAAACAAAAATTTAGCAAGAGCAGAAATTCCAATCCCGCCAATCCCTATAAAATGAACAGAGCCAAAGGATTTTAAAGCCACTTTTTAATCCTCAAAAGAGCGTCTTTTATCACTTCTTTTTCATACACTAATGCCAATCTCACATAACCACTTCCGGGATTTATGCCATTATTGCGAGAGAGAAAACTACCGGGTAACACCAAAATATTTTCTTCTTTTAAAAGTTTTTTTGTAAATTCTAAATCATCTCCCACAAAAAGCCACACATAAAAAGTCTCTTTGGGCACTTCTATACCCAAAATTTCTTGTGCTAAATGCAGATTCTCTGCATATTGAGCCCTTGAATATTCTGTGTGTGAATCATCACTCCACGCTTCTATGGCAGCTTTTTGCAAAGGAAGTGGCGAAGCACAACCTACATAAGTGCGATATTTTGCATACCCCTTTAAAATCTCTTTATCTCCTGCTATAAATCCACTTCTAAGCCCGGGGGCACTAGAGCGTTTGGAGATGGAATTGAGTGCTAAAATATTTTTGAAATCTTTATTTCCTGCTTCTATACTAGCTTGCAAAATAGAAAAAGGCTTATTTTGCGTATAAATCTCGCTATAACATTCATCATTCAAAAGAACAAAATTATATTCCAAAGCCCACTTTACCCATTGTTTTAGCTCTTCTAAATCCAAAGTGCTGCCAGTTGGATTATTAGGGGAATTTAAAATCACCAAATCGCATTCTTGCATTTCTTTAACACCCAAGCTTGGCTTAAAGTTGTTTTCTTTGGTTAGATTCATATGGATAACTTTAGCCCTTGATGCAATCGCCGCCCCTTCATAGATTTGATAAAAAGGATTTGGATAGCTCATAGTTGGGGATTCTTTGTCAAAAAGATAAAATTGTGGAAAATTAAACAGCACTTCTCTTGTCCCAAAAGTAGAAACCATTTCATCTTCTCTTAAACTCACTCCAAACCTTCTTTGGACAAATCCACGCAATGCCTCTCCAAGCTCTACCTCACCTGCTGTTTTGGGGTATTTATTGAGCAATGATACATTTTGACAAAGTGCTTTGGAAATAAAATCTGGCGTTTGGAATTGTGGCTCACCGATTGTCAGTGAGATTCTGCCCTCTTTTGTGGGAATATCTTTAATAAGCACATTGAGTTTTTCAAAAGGATAAGGTTGAAATTCCATTTTATCTCCTCTTAGAATTTTTTGCTCTAGAATCTCGTTTGTTTTTAGAATCTTTATTGTTTCTATGCCCATTGCTTCGATTTTTTGGAGAAGCATTGTTGGTTTTACTGGATATTTTCTTGGTTTCTTTTGTTCTTCTTTTGTCATTTTCTTGTAATTGCTTTTTGAAATGATACAAATCCTCTTTATCTAAACCAATTTTATTAGGTCCTAATATTTTATTATCTTGCAAAACCATAGAAAGCAATTTACAAACTAATTGAGTAATATCGATATTCGCGCGTATTTGCTCATAAACTCGCAATGCCTCATCTGTAATTTCGTATTTCACAATTTTTTCTAATAGATTCCCATCTTTTTTATCTAATGTATCTTGCAAATTAGGAATCTCATAAAGCTCGATTTTTGCCTTAGTGTTTTCTTTGATTCTTCGCAATTCTTTAAACTCCAAAGGCGTTGCTAATGTGATAGCCACCCCCTTTTTGCCTGCTCTGCCCGTCCTGCCTATACGATGCACATACGATTCGGGATTTAAAGGGATATGAAAATTAAAAACATGGCTCACTCCGCTAATATCTAATCCGCGTGCTGCAATATCTGTCGCTACCAAAATATTAACACTTGAATCCTTAAAAGCCTTGATGGATTTTTGACGCTCTCTTTGCTCCATATCCCCATGCAAAGCCCCAGCTTTATAGCCCCTATCTACAAGCCTCTCGCACAATAAATCCGCTTCCTTCTTCATACGCGTAAAAATGATGGCTTTGGTAGGCATTTCACTATCAATTAAACGCACAATCGCATCTTCACGCTCTTGTTCATTGATAATATAATAACGCTGAGAAATATCTTGATTGGTTGTATCACTAGGGGTAATTTTGACTAATTTTGGATTGTGCAATATTTTTTGTGCTAAATGCTTAATGGGCGTTGGCATTGTTGCAGAAAAAAGCAAAGTTTGACGCTCACTTGGCAAATAGCTAAAAATCTCTTCAATATCGTCTAAAAATCCCATATCAAGCATTTCATCTGATTCATCTAAAACCACTATTTGAGGGGCAAATTTCTTTAAACGCCCATTTCTTAGATGATCTAATAATCTACCCGGAGTAGCAATAATAATTTGTGGTTTTTTAGCCAAAAGCTCAACTTGACGCTGAATAGGTTGTCCGCCAAAAAGCGAAACTGTCCGCACTTTGTTATATTTTCCGAGCTTAAAAATCTCATCTCCAATTTGCATCACAAGCTCTCTTGTTGGTGCAATCACTAATGCTTCAATACTTCCATTGTGTTTTAATCCATTTACAAGAGGCAACGCAAATGCTGCTGTCTTGCCTGTCCCTGTCTGTGCTTGAGCGATAACATCAAGTCCATCCAAAATTATTGGAATCACTTCTTTTTGAATCGGACTTGGCTCTCTAAATCCCACTTCCCTAATCCCATCTAATACTTTCTTTTTGAATCCAAAAATCCCAAACCCACTATTTACCATTTGTTTTTTTGTTGCTTTTTCCATTGTCAATCAATCACTTATTAAAATAAACTTGAGATTATAGCATAAACCCTCTATGCCTATTCAAAAAAACCAAAACGATTCTCTTTATCTTTAGGGGAAATCAAAACAAGTGGTGTTTTGGCATTATTTTTGAGAGATTTTACATCTTCGATGATGCCCTTGATATCTTTCCACAAATTTTGCCCATCAATATAAATCTTTTCAAATTGATACTCTCTAAGCAAGTGAAAATACACTATTTGCTTATACGCAACTTTTACCGAATAAAACTTGCTTTGCAAAAGCAGCTTAAGCTTCAACCACAAAACCTCTTTTTCATCGGAAGTAACAATCAAAAAATATTTGCAATGCTCTTTTTTTATTTTTTCTACATGGCAATAAAGCAATGAATCCGCCTCATTTAATCTTTCTTTGTTCAAATGCTCTAAATACTGCTCCATATAATACAAAATAGTAGGCGCTCTATCATTTTGCAAAGATTTAAAATAATTTTTTTGGTATGCCAAAGAATGTAGAGATTTTAAAAAAATCTTATCATCTAAATGCGTAATGCAAACATCTAAGCCTTCTTTGACTCTTTTGCAGATTCTTTGGTAAAACTGCCAAAATAAAACCTCAAAGATTTTATAATATTTCTCTTCAAAATCTCGCCTTAGAATCTCCAATTTTGAATATCTTGTTGCAGCTTTTGTGCTATCTTGCAAAAGACTTTTTAACTCTTCTTGGAATCTTTCTTTTTTGGCTAGGCTTTTTTCTACTTCATTTTTATTTTGGATTCTTTTATCCAACAACAAAATCTGTCCTCTTAGAAATTCAATTCGCCTAAGATAATAATTTTGGCTATTTTTTGCTTTATCAATAGCTATAAGCAATGCTTGAAAATGGCATTGTTGTGCCAAAAAATGTTTTTCAAAAATATTTTTGATATTTAAATGGCTATAATGCTCAAAATCGTTATAAGCAGATTCTAAACGCGCAATCACATTTAATTCATCAATAAATTCATCTTTAGAAATTGTTTTATCATTATAAAGCAAACTATCTAATGCCTTCTGCCCAAAACGCTTAAAATGCACATAATCATACAAAACCGGCTCTTTAGGCAAAGAGAGATTATTCAAAAAAGTAATAGCCAAAATCTCTTGATAAAAATACCTTTCAATGATTTGGACAACTTCTAAAGTCAATGGGATATTTTGGAGATTATCATATTGTGTAGTTTTATAAATATTTTGCACAATATAATCCCTTTTATTGCTTTGCAGTGCTTCTAATTTCTCATCACTTTCATTTTTCCAAAAATCCATTTCAGTAACAAGATACTCTTTTTTGAAATCTTGAAATTTTGAAGCCTTACAACTTGTGATTTTTTGGTATTCATCGCAACGAAACTCTACATACATTCCCACCATAGGGATTACCTTTTTATCATGCCAAGTTTCTTTGGTAAATTCAAAAAGCATTTTAGAGGAATTAATCACAACCCCTTTGCCATTATTACTTAAATATCTAACAATCTTTCCATGCATAATTGTGCATACTTCCCCTATTCATTGTTTTTATACAATTCTATGTATTCCTTTTGCATCATTTCTTTTAGTTCTTCAAACCAATTTTCACCTTGTGGGATAAATGAAGGAAGATACTTTATGGTAAAAGGCGTGTTATTAAAACTCATCGCACCAATATCCAAACACTTTCTTGTGCCACAAAACACTATAGGTTGCACTTTCAAGCCAAAATGCTCTACCAACACTTTTGCACCACTTTTAAAGGGCAGGAATTTCTCTTCCCCTTTGGAGCGAGTCCCTTCTGGAAAAATACACAAAGTCCGACCATCTTTTAATCTATCTTGAGCTTCCCTCAACAAATGTACCAACTCTTTTTTGCTCTCACGATTGATTAAAATCATCTTTGGTACTTTAAGTGCATGCCCATACAAAAATGGCTTTCCAAGTTCCTTTTTTGCAATCCAACACAAGTCATTTGAATGTGTTGCCTCCAAATAAATTACATCCATAAAACTTTGATGATTCATTACCAAAACTCTTGCTTCACAATCCATTTTGCCTATGATTTTTACCTTTACATTAAAAAGCTTTACAAAAAACAGGGCTGTGATTTTGCGAATCTTTCTATGAGATTTTTGAAAAATATACATAAAACCAATACAAAATGGAATGATAAGAGCAATGTAAATCATTGCACTTAATGCTCTAATTTTGGATATCATCTTCTTTTACCCACCCAATTCGTTCATCTTCTAATAATACTTTATAATACCCATGCCTATCTGCTAGGATTTTTACTTCTATAACATCTTTTGTTTTTAAAATAATTGTGGAATTAAAAGTGGGCTGAATCCGTATTTCAGCATTTGGCTTTAGGGATACTGCAGTTTTGATAGAAAGCAAATAAAACAAAACCGTCAAAACACAGATTCCAAGTATTAAGAAAATTATTTTTCTCTTATAAAAATATAGCCCAAAGAAAACAATAGCCAAGAAGATTGCGGCTAATATCTTATAAATCTGCAAAGTGTTTTTGGGCTTAATATCACTTTGGGTGCTAATACGATCATCTTGAGAAAGATTCTCTACTTGCAATTCTACATATTTCTTGCTTTGAATGCTAAAATAATCAAATGAAAGAACTTCTAAGCTTTTTGGTACAATCACATAATAAAAAATCACAGATTCTTTGTAATCTCCGCTTTTGCTTTCTATGCCTTGTTGGGAATATGCTGCCAAATGAAAATCAAACAAATTTGCCATATTTCCTTGAATCTGCAACACCACAAGATTATTTTGTGAATCATAGCTCGTAATTTTTGTATCCAAAATTTGCAAATCTTGTGCGACAACTTGCGAATAAACCCCTTTCCTCTCTAGCACAATAGCCTTGCCCTCAATAGCTTGTGTAGCCTCTTTTGCTTCTCCCTCATTGGTTTTAACAACCACTTCAATTTTTGGAATTGTATAGCTAGGCTGTTTAATTTTAAAATAAAAAGTATTCTTAAGGCTAGAATCTTGATTTAAAATCCATTTTTCATTAGGATTTAACACTTCGATGCTCTCATTTTCCAAAATAAAATTTGTTGTAATATTAGAATAATCACTAAAAATCAATAATTTCATTTCTATGGGAATAATTTGATTGACACATAAAATATCTTGGGGCGGATTAAGCAAGTTAAGATAGACATTTTTAGCCACCAAAGAAGGGTATTCTTCTGCATAATTTGAATTTGTTTTATTTTCCCTTGTAGTTTTTGTTTCTTTTGATTCCAAAGCAGCACTATCCACAATAGAGCGATTCTTGGCTTTTATCTCCTCATCAATAAAAAGAGGATTAGAAGATTGATTGGGAATTTGCACTTTTTGTGCTGGAGAAAACTCTAATTTTTCTTGTGTAAGATTTTGAGGTGAAGAATCTTGTGAATCCGCCCCTTGTGGAAACATCGAAGTTTCTTGTGCAAAAAGCCCAACAACGCAAAATAAATAAAATAAAAACTTCATAGAATCTTCAAAAACCCTTGTAGCATTTTTAGCCCCTCATCACTACCCAAAATCTTTTCTACATATCTTTCTGGATGTGGCATAAGACCAAAAACATTTTTTTCTTTATTGCAGATTCCTGCGATGTTTTTTATAGAACCATTTTGATAATCCACATATTCTAATAATATTTGCCCATTTTTTTCTAGCTCTTTTAAGCCCTCATTATCTATATAATAGTTCCCATCGGCATTAGCAATAGGTATCCTAACTTCATCGCCTTTGTGAAAATTCTGCAAAAATACATTGTCATTATTTACAACTCTTAAAAGCACATTTTTAGATGAAAAATGCAAATTTTCATTACGCTTCATTGCACCAGGCAATAATCCACTCTCCAAAAGTATCTGGAATCCATTACAAATTCCAAGCACATAACCACCATTATTTGCAAAAGCAATCACATCTTGCATAATAGGCGAAAACCTGGCAATTGCCCCACTTCTCAAATAATCCCCATAGCTAAATCCGCCCGGAATCACAACAAGTTTTGTATCCTTTGGCAATTCCTTTTCTTGATGCCAAACAATTTTTGTAGGGACATCTAACAAAGAAAAGGCATGCTCCATATCATATTCACAATTAGTTCCCAAAAACTGCAATATTGCAACACTCATCTTTACATCTTTATAGTATAATTTTCAATTACAGTATTTGCAAGCAGAGATTCACACATTACTTCTACTTCCTTTTGGATAGCCGCTCTATCTTCTCCTGCAATTTCTAGAGTAATCACCTTACCCACTTTAACCTCTTTAATATCCTTATGCCCTAAAGATTCAAGTGCATGTCCAATTGCTTTCCCTTGCGGATCAAGAACTCCGTCTTTTAATGAAACTATTACTTCTACTTTCATTTTAAAACCTTAAGATAATATTCTTTTTAAAACTTCTTCATAAGCCATTTTTACATTGCCCAAATCTTGTCTAAATCTATCTTTATCGAGCTTTTCTTTTGTATCTTTATCCCAAAAACGACAAGAATCTGGAGTAATTTCATCTGCTAATAAAATATTTCCTTCTTTATCCACGCCAAATTCTAGTTTAAAATCTACTAGCAATAAATTTTTAGAATCAAAAAATTGACGCAATACCTCATTAACCTCTCGCCCAATTTTACGCAAAATATCCAAAGATTCTACACTTTTGACACATTTTAAAATCAACGCATGTTCATCATTAATCAATGGATCCCCAAGTGCATCATCTTTATAATAAAATTCCACAAGCACAAAAGGCAATTTCTCCCCATCTTTGATACCAAGTCTTTTGCTCAAAGAACCTGTTGCGATATTTCTTACCACAACTTCAATAGGAATAATCTGCACCCTTTTGCATAGCATTAGATTCTCACCCAAAGTATCCACATAATGCGTCTGAATGCCATTTTTCCCTAAAAGCTTAAAAATCTCTGTTGATATTTTACAATTCAAAGCCCCCTTGCCCGCTTCTGTTCCTCTTTTTTCTGCATTAAAAGCAGTTAAATCATCTTTAAATTCTGCAATTACGAGATTTTCATCACTTGTATTAAAAAGCTTTTTGCCTTTACCCTCATACATCATTTCTTTTTGTTCAACTTGCATTTCTCCTCCTTTAATCAATTACTTTAAATACCTTTAAAGTATCAATTGCACTTTTTAATTGAATATCTGAAAGTATTTTTTCTTTGGTGATGATATTTTTATCATTTTTATCTGCTTTTTTGGTGGTTTTTCCATCAACTTTTTGCAATTCACCCTCTAAATGCTTTTGTAAATCTGCTTCTTTGATGCTAAATTTATCATCATCTGTTGGAACTGCTCCTGGTGCTACCTCAACATCTGGAGTTACCCCTACAGCCTGAATCGTCCTTCCACTAGGTAGATAATATCTTGCAATTGTAAGTCGCAAAGCTTCTTTTTCTTCTGTTGGCAAAATCACCTGCACACTTCCTTTGCCAAATGTTGTTTCGCCCACAAGCACGCCTCGCTTATTATCTTGAATCGCTCCTGCTACAATCTCACTTGCACTTGCACTTCCATTATTTACAAGCACCACCAAAGGCACTTTTGGATAAGGCGTATTTTTGCTTGCTCTATACACAATATCTTCATCTTTCACACGCCCTTTTTGAGAAACAATAATGCCATCTTGGATAAACAAATCACTTAATTCAACCGCTTGATTCAAAAGTCCGCCCGGATTATTTCGCAAATCTAGCACGATTCCATCAATTTGCTTAAACTTCTTTAATTCCTCTTCCACTCTTTGGCTTACTTTTTTGTCAAATGAAGTTACACGCACATAAACATAATTTGTGTCTTCAATGCCTCTAACATAAACACTTTCTACTTTAATATTATCCCTTGTAATGTCAAATACCATTGGTTTTTGCACATTTTTTCTTACAATGGTTAATTGCACTTTGGTATTAGGCTTTCCCCTCATTCGATTAACTGCTTCATCAATCCCCATATTCAAAGTGCTTTCATCATTGATTTTTAAGATAATATCGCCACTTTTTAATCCTACCTTATCTCCGGGTGTCCCCTCAATAGGAGCGATGATTGTCAATGCACCTTCTTTTAAGCCTATTGTGATTCCAATGCCTCCAAACTCGCCATTAGTTTGGATTTTTAACTCTTCAAATTTCTTTTCATCCAAATAAGCTGAATGTGCATCAAGATTAGACAATAGCCCATCAATAGCTTTATCTACAATCTCATTGAGCGTTAATTCATCAACATAATATTTTTCAACAGTCCCTATAACCTTACGCAATTTATTATAAGCTTCAAGCCTAGATTCTTCTTTGACTTCTTCTTTAGCAAATGCTACTGAATGCGCCAAAAAAGAAATCGCTAAAACCGCTAATAAAGGGCGAAAAAACTTTTTTATATCTACTTTCATCATACTGCACCTAAGTTAAATTTAATTGCTGTGATTGTAACTCAATATCTCTAAAATAAAAATTAGTTTCTAATCCTTTTGTGAGAGTTTATTTTGCTTTTGATGATAAAGATGAATATAAAGCTGCAAAACCTCCAAACTAGCTGGGGTAACACCGCTTATTTCACTCGCTTCAAATAAACTTTTAGGGGTAAATTTTTTGAGCTTTTCTATCACTTCCAAACTCAACCCCGGAATCCCATCAAAACTAAAATCTTGCGGAATTTTGATACTTAGCATTTTATCCATATTGTCAATTAAATTTTGTTGCTTTTCTATATAATTTGCATATTTTGCTTCTATTAATATCTCTTCTAATGCACGCTCTGAAAGCCCCACAAAAGGTGTTGGAATAATCTCACAAATCTTCAAAAGCTTATGTATATCAAAACTTCTACGACTAGCAATAGTTCTCCAAGTTGTTTTATCGCTAATTTTTTCTTCACCAATCAAATCCAAAAACGCCAATATCTCATTTGTTGGGGTAATAGTTGTAGAATTTAACCATTCTATCCCCTCCATAATTGCCTTTTTATCTCTTAGCAATTCTTGATATTCATCTTCTTGCATTAAGCCCAAATTATACGCCAATTCTCCAAGCCTAAAAATTGCATTGCCCTCACGCAAAAGCAAGCGATATTCTGCCCTTGAGCTAAACATTCTATAAGGCTCTTTGGTGCCTTTTGTCACCAAATCATCAATCATCACGCCAATATAAGCTTCATTTCGCTTAAGTATAATTTCCTCTCTTCCTTGCACGCTAAGACTTGCATTAATCCCAGCAAAAATCCCTTGTGCAGCAGCCTCTTCATAACCAGTTGTTCCATTAATCTGTCCTGCACAATAAAGATTTTTGTATTTTTTAGTTTCTAAAGTGTGTTTTAGCTCTGTTGGATTCACATAATCATACTCAATGGCATAACCATAACGCACAATCTCTGCATTTTCTAATCCCTCTATGCTATGTATCATTTCTTCTTGTATATCAAAGGGCAAGGAAGTTGTTAAGCCATTGATATAATATTCATTAGCCTCTAGTGTTTGTGGCTCTAAAAACAATTGATGCCTTTCTTTATCGCTAAAACGATTTACCTTATCTTCTATACTAGGACAATAACGCGGTCCAATCCCTTCAATTTGCCCTATAAACATAGGCGCTCTATGAAAATTATTCCTAATAATTTCATGGGTTTTGGCATTTGTGTAAGTTACATAGCAAGGAAGTTGAATGGGAGAAAATTCTTGATTGCCTAATTCTTTTTGGGTTTGCTTGCTAAAATAAGGAGTGGGTATGTCTCCATAATGTTTTTCCAATATTGCAAAATTAATACTACTTGCCTTAATCCTCGCACAAGTACCAGTTTTTAATCTCCCCACTTCAAGCCCCATTTCACGCAAACAATCTCCAAGTTCCATAGCAGGTGGCTCTCCAGCTCTACCATTATTAGAAATATTCTCTCCAATATGAATCTTTCCACGCAAAAAAGTTCCAGTCGTTAAAATAACTTTTTTAGCGCGATATTCCTTGCCAATGCTTGTTTTCACTCCCACTACACTTTGATTTTCCACAATAAGCGATTCTACAATTTGTTGAGAAATTTCAAGATTTTGGGTTTGGTAGCAAATCTCCCTTGCGATAATTTTGTATCTATCCATATCAATTTGTGCTCTCGTCCCTCGCACAGCAGGACCTTTTGAAGCATTTAGTGTGCGAAATTGAATCCCACACTTATCTGTGATATAGCCCATCACTCCACCCAAAGCATCAACCTCTTTTACCAAATGCCCTTTCCCCAAACCACCTACTGCGGGATTACAGCTTGCTGCCCCAATTTGCTCTACTAGTATAGTTAAAAGTAGCGTTTTGCAACCCATTTTTGCAGAGACAATAGAAGCTTCAATTCCAGCATGACCTCCGCCAATTACTATTACATCATAAATCATTTTATGCCTTAGAAAATTTTGTGCAAATTATAGCTAAAGCATTTTTTTAGAAAAATAAAATCAAAAATTATCCATTTTACTCTTGACTTAGACTAACTCTCATTCTTTATAATTCCGCCTTTAAAATTCTAAACCCCACAAAATAAGGTTTATCAATGATTTCAAAATTTTTTATTAATCGCCCTGCATTTTCTGCAGTGATTTCTATTATAATTGTGATTGCAGGATTTTTGTGTATGTTTGCACTCCCCATAGAGCAATATCCCAAAGTAACTCCCACACAAGTTATTGTAAGCGGAAGTTATCCCGGAGCAACCGCACAAACCGTCTCTACAAGCGTTGTTAGCGTCCTAGAAAATAGCATTAATGGGGTAGAGGATATGATTTATATACAATCCTCATCTCCTTCAAGTGGAGCAAATTTCACTATTAATGTCTTTTTTAGCAATGAGGCTAATCCTGATATGGCTGTCGTCAATGTCAATAACCGCGTCCAATCTGTGCTTAGCCAACTCCCAAGCGAAGTCCAAAGACTAGGAATCACAGTCCAAAAAGGCTCAACAGCAGTTGTAGGACTCTATCACATTTATTCTAATAACCCAAACCACGATAAAATCTATATTGAAAACTATGCTCTTTTAAATATTGTCGATGAACTCAAAAGAATCTCTGGAATCAATGTAGAATTATGGAGTTTGCAAACCTATGCTATGCGTATTTGGCTTGACCCAAACAAACTTCTTACCTACAATCTCACACCCCTAGAAGTGATTAGCAAAATCGAAGAGCAAAACTCACAATTTGCACCCGGAAAATTTGGGGCAGAGCCTATTGCACAAAGCGAATTTACTTACAATATCACCACCAAAGGTTTATTTACTAGCAAAGAAGAGTTTGAAAATATCCTTATCCGCTCCAACCCCGATGGTTCTAGCCTTAGACTAAAAGATCTTGCAAGGATAGAATTAGGTGCACAAGATTATTTGCAAAGCAATTTTTATAATGATATTCCCTCTGTGCCTATCCGAGTTACCTTGCAACCAGGAGCTAATATGCTAGAAGTCTCTAATGCTGTCAATGAGCAAATGGAGAGGCTTTCACAAAAATTCCCCGAAGGTATGCAATACTCAAACCCCTTTCGCCCCACAGAATTTATTACTGCTTCTATGGAAGAAGTAGTCAAAACATTTTTTGAAGCTATCATTTTAGTAGTGCTAGTAATTTATCTTTTTTTGCAGAATCTAAGAGCTACAATTATCCCAGTTATTGCGATTCCTGTATCTATAATAGGGACATTTGCAGGACTTTATGCTTTTGGATTTTCTATCAATCTTCTTACCCTCTTTGGGCTGATTTTGGCAATTGGAATTGTTGTTGATGATGCAATTATTGTCATTGAAAATGTCGAACGAATCATGCACACAGAACACCTCAATGTCAAAGAAGCCACAATCAAATCAATGAAAGAAATTACAGGACCTGTAATAGCTATTGTTTTGGTATTAAGTGCGGTATTTATTCCTGTAGCATTTATGGGAGGCTTTAGCGGAGAGATTTACAAACAATTTGCAATTACTATTGTAATTTCAGTTGTAATTTCTGGCTGTGTGGCACTTTCTCTCACACCTGCTTTATGTGCGGTATTTTTAAAGCCCACGCACAAACCCGCCATTTATCCAGTGCGAAAATTCAACGAGCTTTTTGACAAACTTACCCTAAAATTTTCACTACAAGTTGGAAAGATTCTAAAAAGAGGATTGTTGTTTGTTTTGCTTTTTGGCGGAATCTTGTTTGCCACTTATGATTTATTCAAAAGAATCCCAACAAGCCTCGTCCCAGCAGAAGATATGGGCAATATTATAATCCATACAATTTTGCCAGAAGCCTCTTCACTCTCACGCACTACAGAGGCACAGAAGTTTTTAATCCAACAAGGGCTAGAACACCCCCTCATCACAGAAATGACTACAATTGCAGGATACAGCTTCTTAGCTGGCAATTTCAAGACAAGTGGAGGGGTAGCTTTTTATCGCCTTATTGATTGGAATGAACGAAAAGGCAAAGGACAAAGTGATAGAGAAATCATAGAATCTTTTGGAAACCATCTCAAATCCTACCCAAATGCAAACTTTCTACTAATGCAAGCCCCCACAATTATCGGTTTTGATTCAAGCGGTATTAATGTCTATGTGCAAAGCAAAGAAGGTGGCAGTATGGAAGATTTAGAAAAATACACTCGTTTATTGATTGAAAAATCCCTACAAAGACCTGAAATTGGCAATATATTTACCTCTCTTGCTGTCAATACTCCACAATATGAAGTGACATTAGATAGAGAAAAAGCCAGTGCTTTAAATGTAAATATCAATGATGTATTCCGCACAATGCAAGTTACTTTTGGAAGTTATTATGTCAATAATTTTGAACTCTATAATCGCACTTTTAGAGTGATTACTCAAGCTGAACAAAACTTTAGGCAATCCCCACAAGACTTGCAAGATATTTTTGTCCGCTCTAGAGACAATCATTTAGTCCCTTTAAGCTCGCTGCTTTCTTTTAAACGCACAATAGGTGCAGATATTGTCAATCGCTTCAATCTCTTTCCTGCTGCACAAGTAATAGGATTCCCCGCATTTGGATATTCTAGCGGAGATGCAATCAAAGCTTTAGAAGAAGTAGCCAAAGAGATTCTTCCTCAAGGCCATGAAATTGCCTATTCTGGTGCAACCTATCAAGAAAAAGTCAATGCCTCAAGTGGTAGCATAGCTTTTATTTTTGGACTTATTTTTGTTTTTTTGATTCTTGTTGCACAATATGAAAGATGGCTTATGCCACTAGCGGTGTTATCAGCTGTGCCATTTGGAGTATTTGGAGCGGCTTTAGCAACTTGGATTAGAGGATTGGACAATGATATTTTCTTCCAGGTTGGCTTACTTGTTTTAATTGCACTAGCAGCAAAAAATGCAATTTTAATCATTGAATTTGCAATGCACCTAAGAGAAAAAGAGGGCTTAAGCATCATAGAATCCGCCATTGGTGCAGCCAAACTCAGATTCCGCCCTATTGTAATGACTTCTTTGGCTTTTACTTTGGGTGTATTACCCCTTGCTTTAAGCAGTGGTGCTGGGGCATTGAGCAGGCATTCTATTTCTACGGGTGTAATTGGTGGAATGCTTGCAGCAACCTTTTTGGCAGTCTTTTTTATCCCGCTTTTTTATATGTATCTAGCAAGATTTAGCGAATGGATAAAAAACAAACGAAAGGAATTAGGAATCTAAAATCCAAAATATTTTTAGATATAATTTTGCAACCACAAACAAGGATAAAAAATGCTAGAATTTGACATTCTAACCTTGGCTTTGCTTTTTGGGGCAGCGTTTTTGGGAGGATTTATTGATTCTATTGCTGGGGGTGGAGGCTCAATTACTCTACCAGCTCTTTTATTATCGGGAATCTCTCCACTAGAAGCACTTGCTACCAACAAACTTCAAAGCTCTTTTGGGAGTTTTTCTGCCACGAGGCTTTTTTACAAAAAAGGCTACATCAATCTCAAAAAATGCTTACCTTTTGCTATTTTAGCATTTGCTTTTTCCGCTCTAGGCACAATTAGTGTGCAGTTTATCAATTCTGATTTTCTCTCAAAATTTCTACCCTTTTTTATTATTCTTTTTGGCTTTTATTTTCTCTTTTCCCCCAAAATCAAAGAAGAACAAAGAGCCACAAGATTCCATAAGGCTTATTTTCTCTTTGCTTTAGCTGGAATTGGTTTTTATGATGGTTTTTTGGGTCCGGGAACCGGCTCATTTTTGCTATTAGCCCTCATTGTTTTGGCAGGATATGGACTTACAAATGCTCTTGGGGAAGCTAAACTCTATAATTTTGCTACTAATCTTGCCTCGGTTATCTTCTTTGCTATTGGGGGCAATATGCTCTTTGGAGTTGGGCTAATGATGGCTTTGGGGCAGTTTATCGGAGCAAATCTTGGCTCTAGGGCAGCCATTAGATATGGCATTAAAATCATCAAGCCTCTAATTGTGATTGTTTCTTTTGCTATGGCAGCAAAACTTCTTTATGAACAATTCTAAGCCCCAAAAATCCCATTCTAAACGCTCTTTGCAAATTCCACCACAAGCCATTTCAAAAGCACCACCATGCTCATCAAAACCTTTGATAAAATACCCAGAAAATTCTCAAAAATCCCCTTTGTGCCATCCTTTTGAACCCATTATCTTTAGCGATTCCAAAATCTTGATTCTAGGTTCTTTTCCCTCTGTGGCTTCAAGGCAAGAATCCTTTTACTACGCTCACAAACAAAATCGCTTTTGGAAAATCTTAGAGGGCTTGTTTGATTCTCCACTCCACAATCAATCCAAAGAATGCAAAATCGCCTTTCTAAAATCCCACCATATCGCACTCTTTGATATCACGCAAGAATGCTATATCCAAAACTCCAGTGATAGCACCCTAAAAATCCTCAAACCAAACCCCATTCACTCACTTATTCAAAACACGCAAATTCAAATTATTTTTACCAACGGACAAAAAGCCTCTAAGCTCTACTGCCAATTTTTCTATCATCAAGATTCTCCGCATTTTATCCCACTCCCACACATTCCCTTGCCCTCAAGTAGCCCCGCAAATGCCAAATGCACTCTACCTTTATTGCTTAGAGAATGGAGCAAGATTCTCCCTTATCTTACGACTTAGTCCATAAATTAGCCTTATAAGCTAATTTTGCCCACCAACCCAAAATCACTATTATTTTGCAAACCAAATCCCACCTCCAAATTTTTACACCCTCGCTTATAAGCAAATTTCACAAGCCATTCACAAACCAAATCCCCCAATCAAGCCAATTCTTAGCCACAAGTCCAAAAAGTCTTTACAAGCCCCATTTTTATTGCTACAATTCCCCAAAATTTACAAAAAGGCTATCTTTGGAATCTATCATCATCGAGCTTCTCACCTACCATTTGTGGCTTTGTATGCCACTCTTTTTGTTCCCGCTTGCCAATCTTTACGCACTTTTTTTCTTCCCTTCACACACCAAAAAGCTAAAGATTCTAGCCCTAGTCGCTCCTGCATATTATCTTTTTTTAAGCACAAGCGTTTTTAGTGGTTTGGTTATTTGGGCAATGCTTGGTTTTGTTTTTAATTACAAGATTCTAGCTATGCTTATTATTTGGCTAATTGTTTTTATCTTTGAAATCAAACGCCACAAAAAACAAAAACTCATTAGAGTGGAGGCGGATTTCAGCATTAGAGAGGCTTTCTTTAAATGGGCTAAAACAAAATATCTTTTTGATTTTTGTGCGTTTGGATTGATTTTTATTCTTTGGAGTTAAAATGCAATTTATTATCCACAAAAATGCAGGTGAGGCGACACTCAAACTAGAGGGCGAGACCTACCACCACATTTTCCAATCAAGACGCACCAAAAAATCTGAATCACTCCATTTAAGAAATCTAAAAGATTCTAACCTTTATACCTATAATATTACAAATCTCTCCAAAAAAGACGCCACTTTAGCCCTGCAATCATCACAAAACACACCGCTTAAAAATCCACCCAAAGGACACTTAATATGGGCAATGATAGACCCAAAAAATATTGAAAAAACGCTCCCTTTTTTAAACGAACTCAATCTCCAAAAAATTACCTTTTTTTATGCCGAATATTCACAAAAAAACTTCAAACTTAACTTAGAACGAATCCAAAGAATCTTAGAAAATTCCTGCGAACAATGCGGACGAATCACGCTTTTAGAAATTGAAATTTTGGAAAATCTGCAAGAGGTTTTGGAAAAATACCCAAATGCTGGAGTTTTGGACTTTGGGGGAGAGGAACTAAAATGTAGCTTAGAGATTCCTATTTTGGTTGGCACAGAGGGAGGATTTAGCCCAAAAGAAAGGGAAGCACTAAAAAACAATCCCAAATACACCGCCACTTCCTGCAATATCTTGCGTAGCGAAACTGCCGCAATTTATGCAATAGCGAGAGTTTTATAATTCTAACTCAATGCAAATATATTTGATTTATCCCTTACCTTTTTCCCAAAATACAATCAACAAAACTTAAATTTACAGCATTTATTTTAAAACAATCCTTTACATAAAAATCAAAAAATGGTATATTTATATTTAACCAAAATTAAATTTTCAAAAAGAGATAGAATGCAATCTATAACCCAAACAACAAAAACCAAAAAGGCTTTTACAATGCTAGAATTAGTATTTATCTTAGTCATTTTAGGCATTTTGGCTGCTGTGGCAATCCCAAAAATTTCTGCAAGTAGAGATGATGCAAAACTTGTGGCTCTAAAAAGCGATATTAACACCCTAAAAAGCTCATTCCCAGCTTACTTTCTCTCGCAAGGGCAAGGCACTTTTAATAGTGCCATTAGCCTTAGTGCTTCAAACTGGAATCTAGGGGATTTTGCCATTTCTACCACCCTAGAATCTAGCAATGGCAGTGCATGCGTGAGTGCAAAACTACTAAATTCTTCCAATGGACCTCAAGCTACAAATCCAAATCAAGCCCGCTTTTTAGAAATTAGCACCACCACCACACCCAATTCCAATGGAGACACTTGTGAAAAACTCATCTACCAGCTTGATTTAAATCCCTCTACGCCACTAATTATTCCTCTTTTGAGCAACTCTATTGTATTTTAAACGCAGTGCCTTTAGTCTTTTGGAGATTATTTTGGCACTTATTTTGCTTGGCATTTTACTTAGCTTTGCCCTTCCAAAAGTTTTCAATTACCAACAAAGTGCGTGCGACAAAAAACTGCAACTCCAAGTTTTTAATTTTAAAACCGCTTTGAGAACTCAAATAAAAACACAAAATACGCAAAACCCCTCTATTGACCTACAAAAACTCTATGATACTCTTGATATGCACCCTAGCACCTGTTATTTTGAAACACAAAAAAACGGCTTTATAGGCATTAATCAAGATAAAAAAGTCTATTTTATAATAAAAAATGGGATTTTAGAATGTGAGCATACAAAAAGTGCCACTTTGCACAATGGAGAATCTTACTGCGATATTTTCTAAAGCTTTCTAATCACCATTAAAAGTAAGAATAGCAGAACCCCAAGTCAAACCCCCACCAAAGGCATCAAGCAATAATTTAGAACCATTTTTGATTCTTCCTTCTTGATAATAATCATTGATTGCCATAGGTATAGAAGCAGCAGATGTATTGCCATATTTATGCACTGTTTTTACCACTTTATCACTTGGAAATTCCAAAGCCTCTCCCACAGCAGAAATAATGCGAGAATTTGCTTGGTGTGGGATAAAAAAATCAATATCATCTTTGGTAAGATTATTAGCCTTCATAATCTCTATAACATCATTAGTCAATGTTTTCACAGCAATCTTAAATGTCTCATTACCTTTCATTTTGATAAATTGCAGTCTTTCCTCCAACATTCTTGCATTAGCTGGGTTTCTACTCCCACAACCCGGTGTCATCAAGAAATCTTGGTATGCCCCATTAGAAGCAACCCTAACATCCAAAATTGCAACCTCTTTATCCTCTGTGGCACTAATTATAGCAGCTCCAGCACCATCACCAAACAATACGCAAGTGCTTCTATCTTGCATATCTATTATACTTGAGAGTTTTTCAGCACCAACAATTAAAATATTTTTACAAGCTTTGGATTCTATCAATGATTTTGCTAAAGCAAGCAAATAGATAAACCCACTACAAGCTGCAGAAATATCAAAAGCCGGTTTATTAATAATACCAAGATTATTTGCCACCACACAGGCAGTTGATGGCATACAAAAAAAATCGGGAGAAATGGTTGCTAAAATCACCATATCAATTTGCTCTGGATTGAGTTTGGCTCTTTGAAGTGCGATTCTAGCTGCCTTTGTAGCCAAATCACTCGTGGCTTCAGCAGCCTCTGCGAATCTCCGCTCTTTGATTCCTGTTCTTTTTTGTATCCACTCATCGCTTGTATCTACAATTTTTGACAAATCATCATTAGTGATAATTTTGCTTGGAACATAAGCACCAATGGAGTTTAAAGCTGCATAGATTTTTTTCTCCATTGTTCCTCCGCTTTTTAATTTTTGTATTTTTCTAAAGATTCTAAAATCTTATCATTGATGCCATTTTCAATCGTAGCAATAGCCTGAAAAATCGCATTTTTCATAGCTTTAGCATTACTCTTACCATGGCAAATAATAACATTCCCATCAATTCCAAGAAGTGGTGCTCCACCATACTCTGCATAGTCGATTTGTTTTTTTAATTTCTTAAAAACACCCTTCAAAAATAAAGCACCAAATAAGCTAATAGGCGAAGCCTTAATGTATTTTTTCAAAAGATAAACAATAGAATCTGCCACACCTTCACTTGTCTTTAAAACTACATTGCCCACAAAACCATCACAAACAACCACTTCAACAGAAGAATCAAAAATATTATTTCCCTCGATATTTCCAAGAAAATTAGGATGTGTTTTGAGAAGCTCAAAGGCAGCCTTGCTCGTCTCATTTCCCTTGCACTCTTCCTCTCCATTAGTGAGAAGTCCGATTCTTGCGTTAGGGTATTTTAAAATCCATTTTGCATATTCATACCCCATCACGCCAAATTCAAAAAGATTCTCAGGCTTACAATCCACATTTGCACCTGCATCAATAACCAAACTTTTATTGCCATCTATACGCGGCATTAAAGTGCAAATTGCAGGTCTATTGATACCTTTTAGACGCCCAATCTTCAAAGTTGCCAAACTCATTGTAGCACCACTATGCCCAGCAGACACTACCGCATCAACTTGCTTACTTTTTAACATTTCCATAGCAACATAAATGGAACTTTCTTTTCGCTTCAAAGCAGCAGTCGCACTATCATCCATCGCAATGAAATCATCACAATGAACAATCTTAACTTCTTTGCTTACTTGTGCAGGTATCAAAGGTGCAAGAATCTTCTCATCACCAATCAAAACCAAAGAAAAATCTTTCTCCTTCAATGCCCACAAGGCACCTTCTACAAGAGGCGAAGCACCGAAGTCTCCACCCATTGCATCTACAGCAATTCTCACTCTTATAGCCTATAATTATTGATTTTTATAATTTCCAGTAAATTTATTTACCCTATGTGGCATTTTCCATGTGCCATCTTTATCTTTTACCGGCATTGCCAAGGTAATTTTATAATGTGTTCTTCTCTTTGCTGCTCTTGTTTTACTTACGCGTCTCTTTGGTACTGCCATTTTATTCTCCTTATTCTTTGATATGATAATCACAGCGAATCATTTCTAATTCGCTTCTTAAAATTTCTTCCAAATCAATTTGTCCATTCTCGCATTCGACAATATCTTCAAAATGCTCACTGTCCAAATCAATCTGCCCATTACTTAGATAAAATTCTAAATCCTCATTGAGCTCTTCATTGTACGATTCTCCACTCAAATCACAAATAAGCTCAATTGTTCCTCTTATTGTTCCACAAAGTTTGATGAATTCTCTATGACTGCTATCATAAGCCAAAACTCCTTCAAACTTTATTGCATCTTTTTCTATAAAAAATGGAATTTTCTCTCCATTTTTACAGCTCTGAAATGCCCTATTAAAAGGAATCTTATTCAATTAGCAAATTTCTCTTTCTGCAAAGAAGAATCGAATCTCTTTTTCTGCATTTTCCAAGCTATCGCTTCCATGGACTGCATTAGCATCAATACTTTCAGCAAAATCTGCTCGGATTGTCCCTGCTGCTGCTTCTTTAGGATTAGTAGCACCCATTAATTCGCGATTTTTAGCAACCGCATTGAGCCCTTCTAAAACCATTACAACCACAGGACCGCTTACCATAAATGCTACCAAATCATTAAAAAATGGTCTGCTTTTGTGGATAGCATAAAACTCTTGTGCATCGCATTCGCTTAACTGCACTTTCTTCATTGCCGCGATTCTTAAGCCATTGCTTTCAAATCTATCAACAATTTTGCCAATTACATTCTTTTTGACAGCATCAGGCTTGATAATGGATAATGTCTGCTCCATTTTTGCTCCTAGTTTAACCCAAATTTTGGATTTTTATAAAATTAAGCTTGTTATTATACAAAAAAAACCTGCATTTAAAATTAAATCTTTTAGATTTTAGAATCTTTTTGGTGCTTTAATCCCCAATATTCTTAATTCCCTATAAAATCTTTCCACGCCAAAATTTGCCTTTTTGTCAATTTTATAAGAAAGCACTTTTAGGTATTCTATAATGTCCTTTTTGGCTATTTTGGTATTTTTGGAAGCCTCATTTAAAAGATAGTAAGGAATCTTAATATGACTTTTACTAAAAGCTTGAATAATCTTCTCACAAGATTTAAAATCCTTTCTCACACAAAGTCTTCCAAAAACAAAAGGCAATCCCCCCTTTTGATACCAATATTCCCCCATATCAATGTAGTTTTTTTCTCCTTGTGTTTTTTGTCTAAGCACCTCAAAAAGCGCCCTATCACCAATTAACACCCTACCCTTTAATCCCAAAACTTTTAAAAGTGCATTAGAAGTTGCAGATTGATAGTCACTCCCCTCTTTGCCTTGAATGCAAATCACACTCAAAACTTCTCGCTTAGCTACAATCCCGACTTGTGAGGCAAAGAATCTCTCGCTCTTGGCTCTCAATGCAGTAATAGATGAGACAAATCCAGCATCAATGCGTCCAAATAAAAATTCTTTATTTAATTTTGCTGGATAAGATTTATTTTTCCTATAAAATAGCATAAATTGCGAGGTTGTCGGATAAGAACGAATAAAAACCTCAAAAGGAAGAAGATTTAAATAATCAATTTTTCCAAAACGCATAATTTTCCTTAAAACACTAAACTTTTTGTGGATATTTTACACCAAAGTTTGTTAATTTTTTTGTTGTTTCTACTAAAACTTCAAATAAAGTAAGCTTTCAAAAAAATTTCTATAAAATAGCATAAAAAATTGGAGGAAATTATGAATCCCTTATTATTAGAAACCATCAAAAATCTTCCACCACTTCCTAGCACCGTAGAAGAATTACGCAATTACATTGATTCTAATGGAGCAAATTTGGAAATCAATAAAATTGCCACTATTATCTCCAAAGATCCTTTGTTGGTTGCAGAATTGTTACGCCTTGCAAATTCCCCATTTTTTGGATTCTCAAGACAAGTTTCCACAATCCAACAAGTCATCTCTCTACTTGGAATCAATAATATCAAAAACATTGTATTAGCAAATTCTCTCAAATCCACTTTTCATATCGATGTTTCTCCCTATGGATTAAATACGGCAGATTTTCTCAATAATTGTTCCAAAGAAGTAGATTTCATTTCAAATTGGCTAAAAGAAGAAGATAAAGCTTTGGCAAACACTCTTGTGCCGTGTGCTATGCTTTTGCGTCTAGGAATGATACTGCTTTCTGATATGCTTATTAAGTCCAACAAAAGCGAACAATTTCTACAAGAAAACAAAGCGCATAACTTTCAAGATATCCACGAAATAGAAAATCACTATTGTGGCATTGATAGCATTTCATTTTTAGGATTCTTGTTTGATTATTGGAAATTTGATGAAATTCTCATTCAGAGTATCGCCCATATTGACAATCCTCATGCTGCTTCTAGCGAAATCAAAAAAAATGCCTATGCTCTAGCAATTACCAACTGCCTATTTGAACCTTATGCACCTTTTAGCCTTTTTAACTCAAAAAAAGCTATTGCACTTTTAAACGAAGCAAAAAATCAAGAAATTAATTTTGATATGAGCAATTTCCTTGCTAATCTACCACAAGAAGCCAAAAACAACTTAGCAAAAGAGATTGAAGATTAAACCCACCTTTAAAAGGTGGGAAGATAGAAGAATGGCAATTAAAGCTTATCTGCATTTTGTGAAAGATATTCTGCAACACCTTTTGCATCAGCTTTCATACCTTTATCACCTTTATTCCAACCAGCAGGGCAAACTTCACCATGCTCTTCAAAGAATGTCAAAGCATCGCACATTCTTAACATCTCATCCATATTTCTACCAAGTGGAAGGTCATTGATTACCGCATGGCGAACAACTTGATTTTTATCAATTAGGAAAGAACCTCTAAGTGCAACTGCTTCATCGATTAATACTTCATAATCTCTTGAAATTTGTTTTGTAATATCAGAAACCATAGGGAATTGAACATTACCAATACCACCTTGATTTACCGGAGTGTTTTTCCAAGCAAAATGCACAACATCAGAATCGATTGAAACACCAATTACATTGAAACCTTTTTCTGCAAATGCTTTTACTCTGTGATCCATTGCAATGATTTCTGAAGGGCAAACAAATGTAAAATCTTTTGGCCAAAAGAATACAACTGCACCATTTCTACCAAGATTTCTTGCAAGTTCGAAATCTTCTACAATTTGATTATCTGCTAAAACCGCAGGTGCTTTGAAATTTGGAGCTTTTTTTGTAACTAACATTTTAAATCCTTTATAAAAATAATTTGTTGATAAAAAATATCAATTAGAATAGTATCCAAAAAAATATAAAGCCAAAATTAAAGCTAAAATTTCACAACTAATTTTGTGATGATTTTAAGTTTTCTAATGTTACAATTTCAAAAAATTAAAAATACAAGGTGAATTTATGAAAAAAGAATTTCTTTTTACTTCTGAATCAGTTACTGAAGGACACCCAGATAAAATGGCAGACCAAATTAGCGATGCGATTTTGGACTATATTATAGAGCGAGACCCAAAAGCAAGGGTTGCTTGCGAAACATTGCTTTCTAATGGTTATTGCGTGATTGCAGGGGAGCTAAAAACACACACTTATGCACCTATGCAAGACATTGCTAGACGCGTTATTAGAGAGATTGGCTACATTGATGCAAAATATGGTTTTGACTACCGCAGTGCGGGTGTATTAAATGGTGTTGGAGAACAAAGTCCCGATATTAACCAAGGTGTCGATAGAGAAGATGGAGAAATCGGTGCTGGGGATCAAGGTTTGATGTTTGGCTATGCTTGCAGAGAAACCGATGTTTTAATGCCACTTCCTATTTATCTTTCTCACCGAATCACAGAAAGACTAGCAGCTCTTAGAAAAGATGGCACATTGCCCTTTTTGCGTCCTGATGGAAAATCACAAGTTACTATCAAATATTCCAATGGAATCCCAACAGAAATTGATACAATTGTAGTTTCTACCCAACACAGCCCAGAAACTTCTCAAGAAATGCTTAGAAGTGCAGTGATTGAAGAAGTTGTCAAAAAGGCTTTGCCACAAGAGTTTGCTTCAAACAATATTCGCTATTTTGTTAATCCAACCGGTAAATTTGTCATCGGTGGTCCTCAAGGTGATGCGGGATTGACAGGGAGAAAAATCATCGTAGATACTTATGGTGGAAGTTGCCCTCATGGCGGTGGAGCTTTTAGTGGAAAAGATCCAAGCAAAGTGGATAGAAGTGGGGCTTATGCAATGCGTTATGTAGCAAAGAATCTCGTTGCAAGTGGCATTTGCGATAAAGCTACCGTGCAAATTGCTTATGCCATCGGCGTTGTAGAGCCTGTTTCAATTCTAGTTAATACGCATGGAACAGGCAAAGTAGAGGATTCCAAAATTGAAGAATGCGTAAAAAAACTCTTCCGCCTAACTCCTAAAGGTATTATTGAATCGCTAGATTTACTTCGCCCAATTTATCAAAAAACAGCAAGTTATGGGCATTTTGGTAGAGAATTACCAGAATTTACTTGGGAAAAAACCGACAAAGTAGAAGCCATCAAAGACTACTTTAATCTTAAATAAAGGCTTTAGAGGGATTACAATCTCCTCTTTATCCCCCAAAAAACATTGCTAATTATCTCTCAAGTTTTTTAAAACCCCTCCATGCAATTACTCTCAAAATATAAATGGTAAGTGTGCAAGGATAAATTTTGGAAAGTTCTAAAATGAGGTTTTGAAGTTTTTCTTTTGTTTCTTGGCTGACAAAATCCATTAAGAGATGAAAATTATACGCCCCCCCCCCCGCTAACATTAGAATCTTTATTTGTATTTTGTATAATCGAAGTCATCAATACAGAAGCATAAGGCACATAACTTTCATTTAAATTAAAAACAATAGGATACATAAATCTCCTTCTAAAAGTTTTATGAAATTCTAACATAAATTAAAATTTTCACTCCAACCAAATAACAATCTCAATTAAGTTTCTAGATAAATTAATAGCAAAAATTACAACCCAAATTCATTCTCAAATTAAAAAAACAAATCAAGTAAAGGAAGTTTAATTAGAAGTATGGTGCGCTGGGCGAGACTTGAACTCGCACGGGTCGCCCCGCCACCCCCTCAAGATGGTGTGTCTACCATTCCACCACCAGCGCATAAATTTCGAAGAAATTCCGAGATTCTTGAAGAATCTCGAAAAGATATTATAAACCTAGCATTCCTGTGAATGGGTTTGCATAAAGCAAAATCAAAGCCACAACAAGTGTATAAATAACTTGCGCTTCAATCATCGCTAATGCAATAAACATTGTTGTCATCAATTTACCACCAACTCCCGGATTTCTAGCCATACCAGAAATTGTTGCAGCAGCAGTGCTTCCCATACCGATAGCACCACCAAGTGCAGCAATACCTAGTCCAATACCAGCAGCAATAGCAGAATAAGACAACAACATCTCTCCAGCACCTTCAGCAGCAAATGCTACGCTAGCTAATGCAAAAAAAGCTAAAAGAATTTTTTTCATTTTATCTCCTCAATAAATTTTCAAAGTCTGTTCGGATCTGTCCCCTACTTATCACTTTGTAAGGTTGAATTATTATCACTTTTTGCTAAATTTTCAATAAAACTTTGTTAATTTTTTTAATTTACAATAAAATCTTTCAAAATTTTCTTAATACAAAATCCCTCTTAACCTTGATTTTTGCATGCTTTAAGTGCTGAAAGTTTTATACCACCCAATTGATTAGCACCACATAACTTAAACTAAAAACTTATAATTTCACAATAATAGGATTCCACACTTTGGAGCTTACAAGCACCAAATCACCGACTTTCAAATTCTCCCCTTCACTTTTAGAAACCACGACTTCTATGCTCCAATTCCCCACCAAAACACGCACAATAGCCACCAAACCATTCATAGAGATTTCCACTATTGTCCCACTTTGACGAAATTTGCCACTAGGCAAATCTTTCAAAAAAACTTCACTAGGCGTTCCTTGTTTATCTACCACCCCATTATTCAAATGCAAAACATATTGCGAAAGATAAAATACATCGGCTAAATTGTGACTTACAAAAAAAGTTGTTAATTCAAACTTTTGATGAATCTTCAAAAGCTCTTCTTGCAATCTTTGGGACATAGAAGCATCCAACGCAGAAAAAGGCTCATCTAAAAGCAAAATCTTAGGATTCCGCACCAACGCCCTTATCAAAGCTACTCTTTGTTGTTGCCCACCGCTCAACATACTTGGTTTAACTTTCCTAAAGTGTTGCAATTCTACAATCTCAAGCAATTCCTCTATATGCTTCTTATCCTCTCTTTTTGGCAAAGCAAAGAGAAGATTCTCTTCAATACTCATATTAGGAAAAAGTGCATAATCTTGAAATACAAAACCAATCTCCCTTTTTTGAGGGGGGATATTAATTTTATCTTTGGAGCTAAACCAAATAGAATCTTGCACTTTGATAATTCCAAAATCAGGCGTAGTAAGCCCAGCTAAAATCCTAAGAATCGTTGTTTTGCCTGCACCACTTTTACCAAAAAGCGTAATTAGCTCACGCATTTTTAAACTACATTGCACTTTTAACAACACTTCACCTTGAGTGCTATAAAGCTTTTTTTGAAAATCCAGATAAATCATCTAAGCAGACTTTTTGTTAAGATAAAAAGTTAAAAGCAAAATACAAAAAGTAATGACAAAAAGGATTAAGGCGTATTGATGCGCTAATGCGTAATTCAAAGATTCTACCTCATCATAAATCGCAATACTTGCCACCCTTGTTTCTCCCGCAATATTTCCGCCAATCATCATCACCACTCCAAACTCACCAATAGTATGTGCAAAAGCCATAATAATTCCTATTAAAACAGAATGTTTGATATTTGGCAGCAAAATACGCCATAAAATCTCCAAAGGACCTTTGCCCAAAGTTAAAGCTGCTTCAAAAATAGATTTTGGAATGCTCCTAAAACCAGCTTGAATCGGATTTACCATAAATGGCAAACTAAAAATTACTGAAGCAACAATCAACCCCTCAAAACTAAAAACAAGTTTAAGCCCAAAAGTCTCTAGCAAAAACTTGCCAAATATATTTTGTGGGCTAAAAGCAATCAGCAAATAAAACCCCAAAACACTCGGTGGCAACACCAAAGGCATAGAAACAATTGTCTCCAAAAATGGCACAATTTTGCTTTTACTAAACGCCAAAAAATAACCCAAGGGTATGGCAATTAATAAAAGCAAAAAAGTAGTCAAAATAGAAACTTTGAAAGTTAGAAGCATTGTCTGAACAAAATCCATCAACCCACTCCTAGCAACATAATTTCATTTTCTGAAATATGCCAAAACACTTCACTGCCGATTTTTAAAGCGTTTTGATTAATAAAATCCAAACTTACAAGCGCACTAATATTTCCATTTTTTGCCAAATGAGATTCCAAGATGATGCGCGCAAAAAGCTCATCTTCTTGTATTTCTACAATCTTAGAACAAAAGGAATTTCCCACCCCTTCTATCCTAAGTGCAACCAATACATTTGTCTCTTTGAAGCACAATTCTAGATTCTGCCCTATAAGCTCCAAACTCAACTCTTCTACCAGCAAAACCGAGATAGTCTCATCTCCTATTTCTATGGTTAATCGAGAAATTCCATTATAAGATTGAATTTGCTTCAAGATTCCTACAAGATTATTCAACACTATAACCAAATTGAATAAATTTTTCTTTGCCTTTTTGACCCAAAATATAGTCTTTAAACTCTTGAGCAAGTTTAGAATCTTTGCCATAGTTTGTGATAATAAGAGCTTGCTCAATAGGCTTATAAAGCTTCTCATCAATTGCAACAAAACTCATTGTTGGCGTATCAATACCATTTTTACCCAACATTGATAAAGCAGTAAAACCAACTTCAGCATTTTTGGATTCCACATAGGTAGTTGCCCCTCCAATGCTTTCACCTATTACAAATTTCTCTTGAACTTTTTCTAACATTTTTGTAGATTCCAAAGCTTCAATACTTGCACGACCATAAGGGGCGACTTTTGGATTTGGGATTGAAATATGTTGAATCTTTGGATTTAAAATATCTTTAAAATCTGTAACTTTAAAATCCGCATTATTACTCCACAATACAAGTTTGCCTTTTGCATAAATCTCTTCTTTTTGTGGTGCAAGTTTATCTGCATAAAGCTTTGCAGGATAGCTTACATCAGCAGCGACAAATAAATGCACTGGTGCGCCATTTTTGATTTGCGCATAAGCTTTACCGCTAGAAATATACGAAATTTCAATCTCATCATTTTTGCGATCTTTTAAAAAATCATTTTTAATTTCCTCTAAAACATATTTTAAAGACGCCGCCCCTAAAACACGAATTTGTTCTGCATAAACACTTGAAGTAAATCCAACAAGGCAAAAAACCAAAAAAATAACTTTATGTAACATTTTATTCTTCTTTTATATTCCCAAAATTACATCATTTGCTTTAAAACCAAACCACACTTTCTGCCCGACTTCCAAAGCAAGATTGTTTTTAGAATCTTCTGTAATTACTGCCCCAAATTCAATCTCGCCACTTTGGATAGTAATCCCACAATTTACTGCACCATCAGAAATTGCCTTGATTTCTCCACACATACAATTTTGCAGAGAATTCTCAGAGGGTTTTTGCGTAAAAATAACAATCCAACTTGCTTTTACCAAAGCATAAACCTGCATCCCCAATGCCAAACCCATTTCTTTTAGGGATTGCAAAGTAATAATGCTAACAATTTGCAAATCTTGACTTATTTGCAAAGTTACCTCTGCATTAACCTTCCCTTCTTTAATAGCAACTATCTCACCTAATAACTGATTTCTAGCACTTGTCTTTAGTATAAATTGCCTCCCAAAAATTGTATTTTTTGTTACATTATCCCATTCTTTTAAATCCACTTCAAAAAGTTTGAGAAGCCTTTCTTGTATTTCTTCCATTTCTCGAAAAATTTTAATAGCTTCTCTGCCTTTTTCTGTGATTTGCGTGCCTCCCCCTCCTTTCCCTCCTGTCGCCCTAAGCACCAAAGGTTGTTGAGATATTTTATTCATCATATCAATGCTATCCCATGCTGCTTTATAGCTCATTTTCATCTCTCTTGCAGCTTTGGCAATAGAGCCACTCTCTGCGATTCTCTCCAAAAGCTCTACTTTTCCATGCCCCAAGAAATTTTTATTATTTTCCTTAATCCAAATACGACCTTGCACTTCCATCAATCAAGCATCCTACAATCATTAAATTTCTACTAAAAGCAATCTTTTGTCTCGTATTATATTTTAATATATTACGATTGTCAATAATAGAAATATTTTCAAGTTTTAAGCTAGCTTTGTTATAATTTTTATAACATTTTTAAAATCTTAAAATTTAAGGAATTCCAAAAATGACTATCATTAATCAAGAAAATGGGGAGATTCTTGTGCAAAATGTCAAAGTTTCTTCGCTAGAAACACTTTTTTTGAGTATTGAACACGCTCTTAAAACCAATGAGATTGAGCCACAAAGAATCTTTTTTAAAAACATTCCACAAGAAGCCAAAAAGAAACTCTTATCAAAAGACTGGTATTGGAATGGCTCAAAACTAGAAATTTATCAAGATTAAGGAGCAAAAATGCAAGGAAAAGCTTGGAAATTTGGAGATAATATTGATACAGATTTGATTATTGCTGCACGCTATTTAAACACTAGTGATGAGAAATTTCTCGCCTCACATTTAATGGAAGATGCAAGGGCAAACTTCACGCAAGAAATCTCCAAAGGAGATATTATTGTAGCTGGAGAAAATTTTGGTTGTGGTTCAAGTAGGGAACATGCACCAGTTGCCATAAAAGCAGCTGGAATTGCAGCGGTAATTGCAAAAAGCTATGCTAGAATCTTTTATCGCAATGCTTTTAACACGGGATTACCGATTTTAGAAATCAAAGAAACCGATTTAATTAACGAAGGTGATGTTTTAGAAATTGATTTAAAAGCCGGAATCATTCACAATCAAACACAAAAAACACAATATCACTTCACGCCTATCCCGCCTTTTATGCTTGAACTTCTTGAATGCGGGGGATTAATCCCTTATGCAAAAACCCAAAAAGGAAACCAAAATGAAAAATTATAAAATTGCCGTTATCAAAGGCGATGGAATCGGTCCTGAAATCATCAATGAAGCCATTAAGGTTTTAAAAGTAGTTGGAGAAAAATTTAGTTTTAGACTAGATTTTGAGGATTACTTAATGGGCGGAATCGCTTATGATCTAACCGGCAATCCTTTACCCAACGAAACGATTGAAGGCTGCCTAAAGGCAGATGCGACACTCTTTGGTGCTATTGGGGGAGAAAAATGGGACAATCTCCCTAGGGATTTGCGTCCAGAAAGTGGATTATTGCGTCTTAGAAAATCTTTGGAGGTTTTTGCAAATCTCCGCCCTGCAAAAGTTTATGATGAACTCATTGAAGCAAGCACATTAAAGCCCGAAATTGTAAGCGGAGTGGATATTTTAGTCGTGCGTGAATTAATCGGCGGAATCTATTTTGGCACACCCAAAGGACGCGACAAAGAACGCGGTTTTAATACTATGGTTTATAGCGTCAGCGAAGTAGAGAGAATCGCACATACCGCATTCAAAGCTGCTCAAAAACGCAATAAAAAAGTTTGCTCGGTGGATAAAGCAAATGTGCTTGATGTTAGTCAATTATGGCGTGAAGTGGTAAGTGAAGTGGCAAAAGAATATCCCGATGTGGAGCTAAGCCATATGTATGTGGATAATGCTGCTATGCAACTTATTCGCTACCCCAAACAATTTGATGTAATTTTAACGGGGAATCTTTTTGGGGATATTTTGAGCGATGAGGCAAGTATGCTTAGTGGCTCTATTGGTTTATTGCCATCAGCTTCTATTGGTGGCAAAGCAGCAGTATATGAACCAATCCATGGAAGTGCTCCAGATATTGCAGGAATGGGAATTGCAAACCCTATTGCAACCATTGCAAGTGCTAGTATGCTTTTGCGTTACTCACTAGGGGAAATTGACGCTGCAAACGCCATTGATAATGCCATAGAAACCACACTCAAAAAGGGCTATCGAACAAAAGACATTGCAAACTTTGGAGCAAAAGAAATTTGCTCCACAGAACAAATGGGAAGTATTATTGCTCAAAACATCTAAATCTTAAGAAAGAAAATAACGAATTGAGGCAAAATTTTTGATGGAAGTTTTAGAAATTGCCTCAACTTCTTTTGCCCCAATAATCCCTCCAAGTGCAAAAATTTCTGCTTGATAATTTTTTGGATTTAACTTCTCCAAAAAATCAATTCCCAAAGGTTGTCCTTTATTTTGCGTTTTAAAAATCGGACTAATAGTTATGCCATTTGCACCCTCTAAATCAGCTTGCAAAATTTCCTCAGAACTATGCGCACTATAAAACACCAAAGGAATCTTTTTCTTTGTTTCTGCAATTTGTTGCATTTGCATACCATTACAATGCAAACCATCAAAACCAAATTTCAATGCGATTGCCAAATTAGAATTCACCAAACTTGGAATCTTGTAGTCTTGATTAAGCTTCAAAAAAACTTCAAGTAGGCTTGGATTAAAAACATTCTGTTTATCACGATAGCAGGCAAAATCAATTTGATGAGAATCCAAAATCCTTTGATAAAAATTCTGAAATTCTCTAGGAGAGGTTGGATAAAGTTTTGAATCGGTAATGAGGTAAGCTTTAATGTGCTTCCTCACTAGCCAAAACTGCACCCGCTAAAAAAACATAAGTCAAAATCATAAAAATAAAAGCTTGTAAAAATGCCATAAAAGTCAAGATTAAAAATGCAGGAAGAGGAGCAACCCAAGGAGCAAGCATAAGCATAACAAGCAAAAACATATCATCACCCTTAATATTTCCAAAAAGACGGAAAGAGAGTGAAACCACACGCGAACAATGAGAAATAATTTCGATAGGGAACATCAAAGGTGCCAAAGCCTTAACCGGCCCTGCAAAATGTGCAAAATATTTGACAACACCAAAGGTGCGGATTCCTTCAAAATTATAATATACAAATACTACCAACGCCAAAGTAAGAGTAAAACTAAGACTTGAGGAAGGCGCTTCAAAGCCCGGAATAATACCAATTGCATTTGCCAAAAAAACAAAAAAAGCAAGTGTTGCGGTAAGTGGCAAGTATTGACGCGCTTTTTCTTCTCCAATTACATCTTTTGCCATAAAAATAACCCCGCCCAAAAATGCTTCAAAAACATTTTGCACTGCACCCGGCACAACTTGCATTTTTGAAGTGGCAAGTTTGGCTAAAATAACTGCAATAATAGCCACCAAAATAACATGAAATGCGATAATAAAATCATGGTCATGGCTAATTAACCCTGCAAATGTAAAAATAGAATTCATAAACTAACTCCCCATATTTTTATAAAGTCTATAATTATGCCAAAACTAATTTTAATAAAAAATTAACCTTTTTTATAAACTGAAGTTTTAAGAATTAAATCATGCAATGCTTTTTTATCTTTTCTCCACAAAGGCATTAAAAGTCCCACGAGAGTAAAACCTGAAAACAAAAATAGAAAAAATCGCAACAAAGAAAAGAAAAATCCAATGGGCTGATTCTCATTACGCCTAACCCACAAATCATAAGCTTTCTTGCCCGGGGTCTGCCCTTTTGTCGCCATCAATAAAGCAACAATAACTCCATAAATCAAAACAGCAATCAAAGGTCCCCATTGAGATTCCCTAAAACCTTGAGCACTGCCAATAACAACATAAGTAAGAAAATACAAAAGTGGCAAATAAATCATAAAAGTATCAATCACTTGAGCTTTGCCTCTTTCCCAAAAAGTAGCAAGAATCTCGGTTTTATTTGTAAGATTAGATTCTATGGAAGTTTTGGAGAAACCCTGCTTTTTTAATTTTCTCCATTGTTTTGACATTCAAAACTCTAATTACCGCGACTTCCGGGCTTAATGGCAACACTGCCTTGTTTGCATAATGGACAATTTTCTGGCGTATAAGTCTCAAATACAAAATCCTCTAAGGCAAAAAGTGGAAGATTGCAATCCAACTTGCATTCTGTTGCATCAAAAGAATTTGGGCTTTTATAGCGATTGCAGATTCCACGATTTGCAAGGGCTGCATAAGCTACGACTTTTGCACCAAGCTTTTGGACTTCTTTAGCTGCTTCCATTGCAGAACCGCCTGTGGTGATAATATCTTCACAAACAAGTATTTTTTCACCCTCACTTACCTCAAATCCTCTACGCAAAGTCATTGCACCATTGACGCGTTCAGTAAAGATAAATCTCACTCCAAGCGCTCTTGCAAGCTCATATCCAGCCAATATTCCACCAAGTGCCGGAGAACAAACACAATCAATTTGCACTCCACAATCACGAATAATCTCCGCTAATACCCTTGCCAATTCTTCTGCTGTTTTTGGATTTTCAAGAACTTTTGCAGATTGCAAATAAAAGGGCGAATGCTTTCCACTACTAAGCAAAAAATGCCCTTCTAAAAGAGCGTTTGCATTTTTATAAATTTGCATAATATCCATGATGATTCCTTTTAGATTTTAAGCAATTCCTCTTCTTTGTGCTTTACAAGCTCATCAATCTTTTTCACCGCATTATCAGTAAATTTCTGAATCTCATCTTGTGCTTTTTTGGATTCATCTTCGCTAATAGTTTTATCTTTTTCAAGTTTTTTGACTTTATCATTTGAATCTTTGCGAATATTTCTAATAGCGATTTTTGCCTTTTCTCCAATATTTTTTGCCTCTTTGGCAATTTCTTTGCGTTGCTCACTTGTCATAGGTGGAAAAAAAAGCTTGATAGCCTCACCATCATTATTAGGATTCACACCAATATTAGCTTCTTGTATAGCCCTTTCAATCTCTTTTAAAAGATTCTTTTCCCAAGGAGTAATCACAATCGTACTTGCATCTTGTGCAATCACAGAACCTACTTGATTAAGAGGTGTTGGGGTATCATAATAATCGATACGAATATGGTCCAAAATAGCCACAGAAACCTTACCGCTTCTTAATGTCCCAAACTCTTTTTTCATTGCCTCAATGCTCTTATTCATTGTCTCTTGTGTGTGATTATAAATTTCTTGCAAACTCATCATTTTCCTTCTATTTAGTTTGTGCTGGAGCAGCTGGAGCTATAGGTGCAGCAGGGGTAGCAGGAACTGCTGGAGCAGGATTTGTCTGTGTAGCTGGTATCTCTACATTATCCACAATAGATTTCTGAGAATCTTTTGTATAAAAATAACCAAGTGCAATAGTATTTACCACAAATAAAAATCCAAGCACAAAAGTCGTTTTTGCCAAAAATCCTGCAGGTCCTTTTGCACCAAAGAGACTTTCATTGCTTCCACTATATGCCCCAAGCCCGATGCTTGAACTTTTTTGTAATAATACTACAATAGTAATGATAATTGCCAAAACAAATTGCACGACTAATAAAATCCCACTCATACTTCTACCTCGCTTAAAAATTCTGAAATTCTAACAAAATCTAACTAATACAATGCTAAAAGCATTATTAAAAACATTTTTTTGTGGCTATTAGCTCTTTCATTGATAAATAGCTATTCAAAGCCCCAAGATACGCCATTGCTGTTGCTTGCATAGTATCAAGATGCAATCCATGCCCAATGACTGCTGACTTACCTGATTCAAACTCCACTTTTACCACCACTTTTGCCAACGCATCTTTCCCTTCGCTCACCGCTTCTACTTTATAATCTTTTAAAATCCCCTGATAGCCACTAATCCTATCAATGGTTTTCAAAATTGCATCCACACTTCCATTACCAATTGCCGCATCAACTCTTTCTAAGCCATCTTTTTGAATGCAAATAGCAGCGTGTGGCACCCCACTAGAACAATCACTAATCTGCATTCTTACAAGCTCAAAAATTTGCGGAATCTTCGTGGATTGTTCTGTCAAAATTGAACGAATATCCTCATCATAAACTTCTTTTTTCTTATCACAAAGAATCTTAAATTTCTCAAACGCACTATCTAGTTCATCTTGTGAAATTTCACCAAATCCTAGGCTTGATAATTTATCCCTAAAGGCTGCCCTGCCACTATGTTTGCCAAGCACCAAACCATTGTCTTGTGGGATACCAATATCGCTAGCCTTCATAATCTCATAAGTTTCAGGGTGCTTTAATACCCCATCTTGATGGATTCCACTCTCATGAGCAAAAGCATTTTTGCCCACAATGGCTTTGTTTGGTTGAGGGCGAATACCGGTAATATCTGCGACTAACTTGCTTGCAGCATAAATTTCTTGCGTTTTGATTCTTGTATCCAAATCCTTAAAAATATCTTTACGCGTTTTTAATATCATTACCACTTCTTCTAAAGCTGTATTTCCAGCACGCTCTCCAAGCCCATTGATGGTGCATTCAAGTTGTCTTGCACCATTTTGTATTCCCGCAATGGAATTTGCCACTGCCAATCCCAAATCATTATGACAATGCACCGACAAAATAGCCCTATTCCCCACGCATTCTTTCATTTCCCTAATAATATCCCCAATCTCACTTGGCAAGCGATAGCCAACAGTGTCTGGGAGATTCAATGTCTGCGCCCCTGCTTCAATGACTGCCAAAGCAATTTCTTTTAAAAAACCAATATCGCTTCTACAAGCATCTTCACAGCTAAATTCTACATCCTCACATAAACTTTTTGCAAGTTGCACAGATTCAACAGCTCGTTTGATTACTTCGCTAGGCTGCATTTTGAGTTTATATTCCATATGAATAGGACTTGTTGCAATAAAAGTATGGATTCGTTTTAATTTTGCTTTTTCTAATGCCTTTGCAGCAGCCTCAATGTCCTTTGGCACAGCCCTCGCAAGAGAACAAATAGTGCTATCTTTGACCGCTTCAGCAATTCTTGAAATTGCTTCAAAATCTCCCGGGCTTGCCGCTGCAAAACCAGCTTCAATAATATCTACTCCCAATCTTTCTAACTGCAAAGCAAGCTTGATTTTTTCCTCTGTATTCATTGAGGCACCGGGACTTTGCTCACCATCTCTTAAAGTTGTATCAAAAATTTTTATCATTTCCATTGTTTTTATCCTTATTAAAATATTCTAATTTACAATCATTTTACAAAGAAAAAAGACTCAGAGGCAAAAATATGGAAAAAGTGAATCGGATATAAAAATAGATGCCATAATATCCCTTATGGTGCATTCTCATTTTTTCTTCTCCACTATCTTTTTCTTCAATAAATAATACAATGCTCTAATAGGACCAAATAACACATAACAAGTAATCAAAGTAACAATACTAAGAACCGGATAAGCAAAAAGAATCGCCAAAATAATCATTAGCAAAACAATTGCTCTTACAAAACTAATCTTTTCAAAATTTAATTTTTTGAAACTAGGATAGCGAATATTACTAACCATAAGCAATGCTACAATCAAACTTCCAATCAACAAAAATTGTGAGATGGCTTTGGAATTTTCCAAATAATTTTGCAAAAATCCCATTTCAAGCAATAACCAGCTCACGACAAAAACTGCAGCAGCAGGAATGGGCAACCCTATAAACACATTAGGCTCATTTTGTGTTGTTGTAACATTAAACCTCGCAAGCCTAATTGCACCAAATACGACATAAAGCCCAGATACAATAATCCCAAGTTTCCCATACATATACCCAACATAACAAAACAAGATCATTGCAGGTGCCACACCAAAAGCTACTACATCTGCCAATGAGTCAAATTCTACTCCAAATTTACTAGTTGTCCCTGTCAATCTTGCTACACGACCATCTAAACCATCAAAAATCAAACTCAATAGCACAAGCCAACAAGCCAAGTGGAACTTTCCCATTGTTGCATAAGAAACACTCAAGATTCCAAGATAAATACTTGCACCCGTGAAAAGATTTGGCAAAATATATAAAGGATCAATTTTCATCAACGAACATACCCAATCACGCTAGAACCCGCATAGATTCTATCATCTATTGACACTTTAATTTCTACATTGGCTGGGAGTTTAAACTTTGCCCTGCCATTTAAAAAGAATCCTATTCTTTGCCCCATTCTAAACTTTGAATCAAAAAAATACAAATAAACATTACGCAAACAAATTTTAGGATATAGCACAAGAGAGCTATCCCCACAAACACCCTTAAAATCTAAAATAATTTTTTCTCCGGTAGCTTCCTTTCCATTGTATAAACCCTGTATCCTAAGCTTCTCTTTTGCCTCCCCTTCAAAAGGCATTCTTATCATTCCGCAAAAACAAATGGGCTTTTTAATGTCCAAATAAATCCCATCATGTTGATTTTCAATATTAACTATTTTACCATCAATGGGAGCCAAAATGCTGTTTTCTGATAAATCTTGCGGGATTCTCTCTGGATTATAATAAAAATAAACAAAACAAATTAAAGCCAAAAAGGCAAGAAATCCAATAAATTTCCAACCAACCAACCAACAAAAAAATAATATCGCCAAAGTAATAATTATCGGCTTCCAACCTTCTTTAGCGATAATTTGTGTTGTAGTTCCCAAATTCTCTCCTTTAAGCTTCTTCTTTCTCTTCTTGAACTATCCTGCTTTCTAAATTATGTGCTTTCTCATATTCTGAGATAATTTCACGCACTTTTTCTCCATCAATATTTTCTTTCTCAAAAAGCTCTTTTACGATATTTTCAATAGCTTCTCTGTAAGTTTCTAACGATTCTTTAACCGCCTCAAAACGCTCATTGAGAATCTTTTTGATATATTCATCCATTTTTTGTGCCATTTCTTCACTATACTCTCTAGTGCTTCCAAGCCCACCATTTAAGAATACATTGCGTTGTTTTTCAAGCACCATAAGCCCTGCAACATCTGTCATTCCATAATAGCTTACCATAGCCTTAATAATATCTGTTGCTCTTTCTAAATCATTACTAGCACCTGTCGAAATTTCTCCCAAAAATACCGCTTCAGCAGCCCTTCCACCAAGCAAAACATCTACTTCAGCCAACAATTCATGCTTTTGCATTAAATATTTGTTTTCTTCTGGTGTATTAAGCGTATAGCCAAGTGCCGCCAAACCGCGAGGGATAATAGAAACTTTGGTAACTTTTTTTGCCCCTTTTGTAATTTCTGCGATAAGTGCATGCCCACTTTCATGGTAAGCAACAATTTTTTTCTCTTTGGGCGAGATTCTGCGTGATTTCTTTTCTAATCCTGCAATCCCTCTCTCTACTGCCTCCAAAAAGTCACTTTGCTCTACTTCTTTTTTATTATTTCTTCCTGCCAACAAAGCTGCTTCATTGACAATATTTGCCAAATCTGCACCCGCTAAACCAGCTGTTAGCTTTGCCACTTCAAACAAATCAACATTTTTTGAAAGCTTGATATTTTTAATATGCACCTTTAAAATTTCCACTCTACCTTCAAAATCCGGCTTATCCACCAAAACTTGTCTATCAAATCTACCCGGACGCAATAATGCTGGGTCCAAAACCTCTGGGCGGTTAGTTGCAGCAAGCACAATAACAGGTGATGAATCCGAACTAAATCCATCCATTTCTGCCAAAAGCTGATTGAGTGTTTGCTCTCTCTCATCATTTCCACTTATCATTCCACCTGCTGCACGACTTTTCCCAATAGCATCAATTTCATCAATAAAAATAATACTAGGGGCATTTTTTTTGGCATTTTCAAACAAATCCCTAACACGACTCGCACCTACACCTACAAACATTTCAATAAAACTGCTTCCACTTACAGAAAAGAAAGGCACATTTGCCTCTCCAGCAACCGCCTTTGCAAGCAATGTCTTACCCGTCCCAGGAGGTCCTACTAAAAGCACACCTTTGGGAATCTTCGCACCCAAAGCCGCGTATCTTTCTGGATTTTTTAAAAAATCCACAATTTCTACTACCTCATCTTTAGCTTCTACATTTCCAGCCATATCATCAAATTTTACATTTGGCTTTTCGGCATTCACAAGCCTTTTAGAGCTTCCAATTCCCAATATTCCATTGCCCATATTTTTTTGCATACGATTTGCCAAAAACATCCAAATAGCAAAGAAAATAAAAATCGGCAACACCCAGCCAAAAAGCATATCACTAAGCCAATTACTTTCACTATAGCCTGTATATTCTACGCCCTTTTCATCAAGCAAAGGAATGAGAGTATTATCAGGGCTTACTCTTTGAGCATTATATACGATTTTTCCGCCTGCATTATTCGCTGTCGCTTTAATATTGGTTTGTCCGATGGCAACAAAATCAACCTCTTTATTTTCAATCAATTTTTTCATTTCATAATAATTAATTGTTTTTGTTGTGCTAGCACCACTTAACTTGCTTACTTCACCACTTGGAGACATAAAGCGAAAGATTACAATAGCGATGATAGCAAAGATTACAAACATCAACAAAGGGTTTTGATTAAAAATATTATTTGGTTTTTTATCTTGTGGATTTTGATTATTATTTTGTTTTTGCATTTTTATCCTTATATTTTTTTAAAAGTTAAAGTTACCCATTCTTCATAATTATTTTGAGTAAGTAATTCTAAGTTTTTAAACTTATCAAGAACTTTATTTGTATATTTCTCCAAAATCCCTGATAAAACTAATATTCCCTCTTTCTTGAGATAAGAATCCAAAGGCAATGCCACGATAATATCGGCTAAAATATTTGCCACAACCACATCAAAGCTTCCTTTTTCGCTTGTAATTTTATCAATTGTGCCCAAAAATACTTTATCTAATACCACGCCATTTTTTTGCATATTGTCTTTTGTTGCGATAATAGCTACTTCATCTGTATCACAGCACCAAACATTAGCCCCACTTTTCTTAGCAGCAAGCGAGAGAATCCCACTCCCACAGCCAACATCTAGCAATCTTTTTCCCTCTAAATCTATCTTACTTAAAGCCTCTAAGCAGCCAAAAGTGCTCCCATGATGCCCACTCCCAAAAGCAAGTGCAGGATCAACAATGAGATTGATTTTATCTTTTTTGGCTTCAAACCAAGAAGGGTGTATGTAGTATCTACCGCATTCAATAGGCTGAATAGAATCTCTGTATTTGGCAATCCAATCTTGATTTTGCAAAACTTGCTTTTCAAATTCAAGGTGGATTTTCTCTCCCATAATATTTTCTAAATTGTTAGCATACTCTTGTAATTGCTCTTGAATTGCATTAATATCTTGGTAAGTGCGTATAATAAAGCTATTATCACTTTCTTCGATAGCTTCATTAGTAATTTCTAATGCTTTATTTTGCAAAAGCCATAAAAACTTATCTGCTTTAATGCTAAGGCAATTATAATATTCCATCACTAATCATTTACGCCTAATACAACTTCTAACTTTTCTTTTAAGACTTGTGGTGTAAATGGTTTTACAATATAGTTATTTACCCCTGCTTTCAATGCAGTAATAACTTCTGCTTTTCCTCCCTCTGTGGTAACCATAATAATCGGAATATCCTTAAATCTATCATCAGCACGGACTTTTTTCACCAAATCTAACCCATTCATTTCAGGCATATTCCAATCTGTAATGAGGACTTTTACATCAGGATTTGCATTCATTCTTTCCCAGCCTTCAATCCCATTTTCACCCTCTAAAATATCATTATATCCTAATCTTGCAAGAGTATTTTTTATAATCCTTCTCATAGTTGAACTATCATCAACAACGACCATCTTCAAAGCGGACTCCTTTAAATTATTAAAAATAAAAATTAAAAAAGAATTGTTACATAATAGCAAAATTTAACATAAGCTACAATAAATTTTATAGTTTTGTTGGTGCTTTTCTATCCAAAAATTCTAAAAGCCTCTTTCAAATTAATTTTCTCTTCATAAAAAGCTTTACCCACAATTACACCCTCAATATCAGAATCTTTTAATTTCTCCAAATCTTCCATACACGATAATCCACCACTTGCAATAGTAAATTTACCACTACTTTGCGCAATTTCTTTGGTAAAATCTATATTAATCCCTCCAAGCATCCCATCATTACTAATATCTGTGCATACGATAGCTTCTATTTTGCTATTTACAAACTCTTTTGCAAATTCTTTAGCCAAGATTCCATCTACCTTATCCCAACCTTCTGTCGCTACCCTACCTTCTTTGGCATCAATGCCTATAACAATAGGGTATTTTTGTGCCATTTCTTTTGCAAAATCTGGATTTTTCAGTGCAATAGAACCCAAAATCACACGATTTACTCCAATTTCTAAATACTCTTGTATTGTCTTTTCATCTCTAATTCCACCCCCAACTTCAATTTTAAGCTTAGAGTGCTTAGCAATCTTCTCAATTACCTCTCTATTTTTTGGCTCTCCCCTAAAAGCTCCATCTAAATCCACAATATGCAAATATTCTGCACCCATAGACCAAAAAATCTTTGCAACCTCTAGAGGATTCTTATAATAAACTTTTGCACTCTCCATTTTGCCTTGCGTTAAACGCACAGCACAGCCACCCTTTAAATCAATTGCTGGAATAATTTGCATTTTTTACCCTTAATTAGACATTGCACCAAAAGCAATTCCAAATGAATCTACAATAAATTAATTTTTAGATTTTAGTATATACTTTTATTATTTTTTTGTCAATTTATCGATAAATAAACTCATTATTAATTTGTTTGTAAAACTTGTGTTAGTATTCATTGAATTTAAAATCACAAATTTATAAGGAATACAATTATGAATACTTCAAACATTATCATTTTAACCCTTGGTTTAACTAGCTATGTTTTTGGATATGATACAATCATCATCAATCACAACAATAAACCCATTTTCACATTAGATTTTTACACACAAGGCGAAAGTTCATCTTTTGGCGGAGAATCCCAAACTTCTTCTCACAACCTCACGCAAGCACAAAGGGCAGAAGTTTTAAGAGCAGCACAATTTTGGGCAGATATTTTAGGGGCAAATGCGACTAATTTTAATCCCATTCCTTTAAGCGTTGGCACTATTAAAGAAAAAAATGCTTCTGCCATTTCTTATGATATTTTGTATGCAAACAATTTTTCTTTATTTGCTGATATGCTTTATCATAATTTAACTTTAGAAAATGCAAAAGAAAATCTTAGCCAAATTCCCATAGACAAAGATTCACAAGGAAATCCCATTTTTCTTTCCGACCACGATTTAAAATATTTGGGACACATTAATATGGGAACACTCAATTGGTATATTGCTCCACACCCAAGCACATTGCCAACTAATGCCAACCAATACGATACCTTTAGCACCTTTACTCACGAATTATTCCATGCTTTAGGGCTTGCCTCCACCACCACAAGAGAACCTAATGATGCTTTTGCGACTTCACTCAATGCCTATACACAAAATCTAGTTGATTCAAGGGGTGTTAATGCACAAAAAGAAATGTTAATTTTAGATGACAATGCCTATCAATCTAATAAAAACATTTTTCTAGTAGATTCTGAAGTGAATATGTGGGAAGGAAATATGGGGGGTAGTTTGAGCAATGCCACAGGACATGCTTATTTTGTAGGAAGCCATGTCAATGAAGTTATCCAAAATGCAGAACTTGGCTTTGATGCCTTTAATGGACTGCCTATTAGTGGTTGGGAAAATGGGGATGCGGATTTATCTCACATCGAGCTTGATAACTCTCTTATGAGCCACCAAACTTGGATTAATTACCTTTTCTTTATGGAGGCAGAACTTGCTTTGCTTCAAGACTTGGGATATGTTTTTGATAGAAAACTCTTTTATGGAGATTCTATTTATGAAAATGGAATTACTTGGGAAAGCCGCAATGGCTTTTATGATAGAGAAAACAACGCTTGGGTTGAAGGGAGTTACAACCTTTCAACTTATGGGGTAGGCTTACATATCTATGGCAGAGAAAACACCGCCACACAAAACCACAATATCCTATCTCAAGGCATTGCAGCAAGTGGTATCCGCATAGATGGGAGCAACAACACTCTAAACATTCATTCCAAAATACACGCTCTAGGGGATTATTCTAATGGAGTGCTTGTGTCTTATGGAAAAAATCACACTATTAACCACAAAGGCGAAATCAAAGCCACTGGAAAAGAAGGGATTGGAATCCATTTAAATTTTGGAGATAATGAAGCTGGGAATAGCTCTGAATATAGAGGCTCATATATGTTTGCAAATCCTGATTATGATTTGAGTGAATGGCAAGATTTTTTAGAGGCTTATCGTCTTGATGGTGCTTTGGTTAGCAATCTTAATTTGCAAAATGGTAGCTACACTGAAGGCTCTCTTGCGTCCATTTTTATTGCCAATAATGCTTTTGTGGAAAATATCAATATCCAAAATGGTGCCACAATCAAAGGCGATATTATTTCCCTTTGGAATCCAAACAACCCCCATTTGCTTGAAAATTACCAAAATCAATACTACACCACATTAAATTTTGGCAATCAATCCTTATTAACCCTTAATGACCCTATTTCTTTTGATGGAGGGATTTATGGCTATGAAAGTATCAAGCTCAATAATTATTCTACTCTAGCCCTTAGTGACAATATTCTAGTCTATGATTTATACAACAATGCCTCTTTAACCCTAAAAAATCCAAATGCACTTATAGGCATTAAAAATCATTTTGAAAACTCCACTAATGCCACTTTATATGCACCCATCAATGCACAAGGAAAACTCAACCTCCAAATAGGCAATTCTGCCTCATTAGCAGGAAATTTAAATTTCTATATGGCAAAAGATTTTTACAAAGACAAACTTACACTCAATCCCCACGATTTATTAAGCAATGAAAATCCTATAAATATTACAGGTGATTTTGCAAATATCAACTATGATTCTAGCCTTAATGCTTCTCATACTTTAAATTTCAAATTTGACAACGCCACAAACACTCTAACCATTACTAGAAACTATGAAAAATTTGCAAAAAATGACGATTCTCACTCTCTAGCCCTAGCATTAAAATCGCTAGCTTTAAACTCTAGTGAATCTTCTTATGTGCCTCAATTATTCCAAGAATTAGATTTCACCCAAGATACAAACCTTATTGCAAACAGCCTTGATAATCTAAATGCCAAAACCTATTTAGATTCTGCAAAAATCTCTCTTGACTTCCAAAAAAGCTTAAATGAGGATTTTATCAATGATTTTAATCACTCCTCCAATCACGAATGGATTGTGCAGGTTTCTACTTTTGGCGCTTATCAAAATACAAAAGAAAATGGAGATTTCAACGCATATAAAGGTTACAATGGAGGAATCCACACCAAACTTTCCAAAAATTTCAATGATTCATGGGATCTAGCATTCCATTTTATTTTTAACTCCAATAATTTTGATTTTGAAAACAACAGCAATTCTAAAAGCAAGGGAGGGTATTTTGGAATTACCTCCAAATATGACTTTGATTCTGTTTATCTTTTGGGTTCATTGCGTCTTGGCTATGAATACACAAATTTAGAACGCGCTTTAAACATAGGGGCATATTCCCAAAATTTTTCTTCTAGCTTCCATTCTCTCACCACTAGTGCATTAGCTGGATTAGGCAAGGACTTCACACTCACTCCCAAACTTTCTATCTCACCTTTAGTTTATGGGGAGATAAACTCTCTCCATATGCCTGATATTACAGAATCCAACGAAGGTGCAGCCTTAGAAATCAAAAGCAACAATCACTATTTCCTAGGCTCATTTGCAGGTTTAAAACTCGCTTACAACAATGATATTACAAGCCTTTATGGGCTAAAATTAACTTTACTTGGTGGCTATTATCACTTATTTACAGACAACCTCAAAGTCAATGCCAAATTCAAAAACGATTCCAACCATACGCCCTTTTATGCACAAAATACACTCGACAAAAAAGATTCTTTGCAGCTAAGAGGCGATATTGGGCTTTTTTACAAAAATGGATTTTTTACAAATTTAGCCCTCCAAAGCAATACCCAAAAACACCATACAGACTTTTTTGCCTCTTTAGAAGCGGGAATACGCTTCTAAAAGCTCTCATTTTATAATTTCACAAAATTTTTTAGTATTTTTAAACCCACATTGTGAGATTTTTCAGGGTGAGGCTGAATCCCAAAGATATTTTCCTTTTGCACAATGCTTACAAAATCTATGCCATAATGACTCATTCCTATGGCATTTTTAGATTCCCCCAAATAATAACTATGCACAAAATAAAGATAAAAACTATCCTCTAACCCCTCCAACAAGGCACTATTTTTGACTTTTTTAACGAGATTCCAGCCCATATGTGGAATCTTCTCTCCCTTTTTCAAGGCTGCCTTCTCAAAATGAATAATTTCTCCCTCCAAAAGTCCAAGCCCAGAATGCTCGCCAAATTCATAACTTTTTTGAAATAAAAGTTGCATGCCAAGACAAATTCCAAGCAAAAACTTTCCACTTTTGACAAAGTCCAAAATCGCTTCTTGCATTCCACTTTTTTGCAAATGCTCCATTGCATCGCCAAAAGCCCCCACTCCGGGCAATATTATTTTGTCATAATCCTTTAGTTTTGAAGGATCGCTTTCAATCTTTGCACTTTCACCCACTTTCAAAATAGCATTTTGCACACTTGCTAAATTACCAATATTATAATCCACAATCCCAAGCATATTACTAATCTCTTTTAATTCCTATGGTAAATTTCACATACAGCGAAAGCCCCACAAGCAACAAGGTTACACCGCCTATCAAATACACCGCATAGATTAGTTTTTCAGGCTCAATAATAGTAAATTTAAACACCAACATCAGAGCTTCAATTGCTAATGCAATGACAATAGAACCCAAAAAGCGTATCATTGTTTTATGCACCATTTTTGAATCTTGAGATTTTTGCCTACCTAACACCTCTTCTTCAAAAATTGCCCTTACTAAATCAAAAATTGCTAATGAGAGCGTAATAAGAATTGTCGCTTCAAAAATATCTTTAATATCCAGACTATTAAATCTTTCTAATGCCTCCCACATGCTAATTCCGCCCTTTACAAGCAGCAATCCACAAACCAAAAATAAAGCCAAAGAAATTACAAAATAAATCGCTTTTTTAAAGTTTGAAAAAAATCCAAATAATGGCATAGGACGCACCAACAAAGAAGTCTTATCCAATGGAACATCCATACACACCACATACATCAATTTACCCTTATCATTATAAAGAGGATAAGAAACCGTTACTACAAGATTCCCACTTGCCAAAGAAGGGTAAGGATCTGTTAAAATACACTTTTTTTCTTTAACAGCCCGATAAAAATACGCTCTATCGTTGTGATTTTCTCCCTTTTTGCATTCAATAGAACTATCATTGCTAATCCCATCAATTGCTAAATTTCCGCTAGAATCAAGCACATACAAAAGCTCAAAAATTCTTACCTCGCTGCCAATTTTATGCAAACCATCAATAATTTTATTTAATTCAATATGGGGCAAATAATTTTTGATATTGCGTTGCAACAAAAAACACAAATATGCTCGTATTTCATAACGCATTTCTGCAAATTGTAAAATTTCTTTTGAAAGCATTAATTTCCTTAAAAAATATCTTTAAGATTCAATCTGTTTTGTGATTGTATCAAAAAAGATTCTATGATAAGCTTTATCTTTGGGGAGATTTTCTCTCCAAATTTCTAAGATTCCCTTATATTCTGCGACACTCAAATTCCCCTTTAAAAGCTCATAATGCAAATACACTCCATAGGTATTTAACACATCGCTTTGACAATATTCGTCAATCACCTCATACTTTCCTTGATAATACAACTCCAAAACCATATCTCCATGCACATCATATTTTCCGGGCATTCCCACAAGATTTGCCACCACATCTAATTTCAATCCACGCACACTACCAAAATTGCCAAGCACATCTAATAAATCTGTATGGAATCTCTCACTATATCTTCGGCGATAATTCTCCCATTTATTCTTGTTATATTGAAGATTATCCACTTCAAAATAAGCATTAGCTTGAAGCTTATACTTCATCGCCCTAAGCAAAAGCATCGGCAAATCAAATCCTCTACCATTAAAACTCACAAGCTTTGGTTGATGCTTATTAAGATAATCCAAAAAGGCTTTGATGAGGGATTCCTCTCTTTGCTCTTTAGTTTCGCCAATGGCTTTGAAATTTCCTACTTTTTTAAAATTCCCAAATTCATCACAAAACACTGCCGCAATAGACACAACTTGATGATAACAAATAGACAAAAATTCACTGCCACTATTTTCTTTTTGAATCTCCATTGCTTTTTTGCTAATCTCCAAATCATCGCTAGAAACAAAATCACACTTTTCAAATTCCGCCCTAAAGCCCTGTTTAATAAGCTCTACATCAGGAATTGTTTCACAATCAAACACCATTACCATTTTTGCTCCACAAATATTTTTTAAAGTAATTTTAGTTAAAATCCTATCAATTTGTTATAAAAAGGGATAAAAATGTTACTTGGAGTAAATATTGACCATATCGCAACTTTAAGAGAAGCTAGAAAAATCAATGACCCAGACCCACTAGAAGCCATTTTTATTGCCAAAAGAGCCGGGGCAGACCAAATCACTCTACACCTAAGAGAAGATAGACGCCATATGAATGATGATGATATTTCTCGCATTGTAGAATCTTCATTTTTGCCCATCAATATCGAATCTTCTGTCAATCCCCAAATCATTGATTTTTTGCTAAAAATAGCTCCACACAGAATCACTCTTGTCCCAGAAAATCGTCAAGAAGTCACAACTGAAGGCGGATTAAATGTAGAAAAAAACCTCAAAACAATCCAAGAAATTACAAAAAAATTCCAAGACAATGGCACAGAAGTTTCGCTTTTTATTGACACAGATATTTGCCAAATCTGCGCTGCAAAAGAAACAGGTGCAAATATGATAGAACTTCACACAGGAGCTTATGCAAACCTGCATTTAATGTTATTTACAAATCTCCCAAAAATGCACAACAGCATCAAGACCCTAGAACAATCCAAAAGCCACCTAAAAGAAGCTTATGAAAATTCCTTAATAGAGCTAAAAAATGCAGCAAAAGAAGCAAAATGGCTTGGGCTAGAAGTTGCAGCAGGACATGGACTAAATTATGCCAATTTAAAGCCGATTTTAGAAATTCCAGAAATCATAGAGTTAAATATCGGACAAAGCATTGTTGCAAGAGCAATTTTCACAGGATTAGAACAAGCCATAAAGGATATGGTAGCACTTCTTAAATAACTCCTCATCTCACTCTACCCACTCATTGCCTACACATCTATTTATCTGCATCTATAATTAACATCTACTTATTGACCTATTTACTTATATTTATTGAAGATTTTATCAATAAATCCACAGCTTGATTATCTTAATTGTTTATTCACTCACTTAACTCTCTAATTATTGATATAATTACTTTCATATACAATCACTTATCTACTTACTAAATTATCTAATTCTAACACTTATCTACTAAATTATACCATTACCCACTTATTAACCTACCCATAATACTACACTCCATTGCTATTTATTATCTTTCAGTATTACCTAGTAGAATCATGGTAAAAAGTGGCAATACACATTTATTTAACTAAATTTTGGCTTATTTCAAAGCCATAGCAAACAACAAACCCTAATCCATAACCTCCAAATTTCACTCATCTCTATTGAGTATGCACTTCCACAACGACACTCATTCCAGCCCTTAAGTCATCAAGTCGCGCTTGGTTAGAATCAATTTTAATCTTTACTGGGATTCTTTGGACGATTTTTATGAAATTTCCTGTGGCGCGATTGACTTTTATTGCACTAAACTCGCTCCCTGTTGCCGGGGAGATTTCCTCCACTACTCCGCTAAATTCCTTATCATTTAAAGCATCGACACTAAAAACCACTTTTTGCCCGATTTTTACCTTATCCATTTTGGTTTCTTTGATATTGGCAATTACCCAAATATCTTTTGGGATAAGGTAAGTTAGGGCGGTATCTTGAGAGACAAACTGCCCTATTTTTGCACCTATTTCTCCCAGCTTTCCTGCAATAGGGGCTTTAATGAGTGAATTATCCAAATCAATCAAGGCAAGCTCTAATAAGGATTCTGCCCTTTTTACTTCTGCTTCTAATGTGGTTTGGTTGGTTTTGAAACTTTCAAATTCTTGCAAAACCTGTTGGAGTTGGGCTTTTGCTTGTATATGTTGGGCTTGTGTGCTTTTGAGATTCGCCGCTGCATTGTCATAATCCCTTTTGCTTAGGGCTTGTTGCTTAATTAGCATTTTGGAGCGTTTAAAATCAGCCTGCATATTTTGGAGATTTGCCTCTACTGCTTTGATTTGCGCTTCCTTTTCTTTGATGTTTGCTTCATGCAAGAGATAATCTTGTGCGTAAGTTTTAAGTGCATTTTGTGCAATTGTGAGATTTGCTCTTGCTTCTTCAACTCTTTGAGTGAAAATCCGTTTATCAATTTGAAAAAGCGGCTGTCCTTCTTTGATTGTTTCAAAATCTTTGACATAAATTTCTGTGATATATCCACTCACCTGCGGAGAAAGAATTGTCGTGCTAGATTGTATATAAGCGTCATTTGTCGCTACAACATTCATAAAAAATGGTGGAAGCTGCCAAGCATATAAAATCAATAAACGCCGATAGCCATTCCTATAATTGTAGAAACAATCACAAAAAGTTTGGGTTTGCTTGGTAGCCAAGAATATTTTTTCATTGTATTCTCCTTATTGATTTGGTTTCTTTGTTGTTTAATTTTTCTAAAAATTGAGCGGTTTTGAGATTGCTATTAATAGATTTAGTTTTTAGAATATTTAATTCTCTTTGTATGGAATTAGACGAAAGAAGTTTGAAATACACATAACGCGAAGCTAAAACAAGAAAGATAAAAGTCCCAATAACCCCTATATAAAAAAATAAATCTCCATAAGCTAAGATTCCAGCCTGTTTTATCATTTCAGATTCTAGCGTATCGCCCAAAATTTGCGTAGTGCTTTGGGAATAGGGGGAATGATTGATGAGGTTTTGGAGGTATTGTGCAGTTCTACTCTCCACAAAATACCCAATAATCGCCGACCCAAGCAGTCCAAACACACCTTGAGAAAAGGTAAAAATCGCTGCAAAAGTGATGAGATGAATCGCCCGCCTTGCAAACCCCATCAAGATTCCATTTACCATTAAAGGACCGATGAAAAATACACTAGCAAAAGCAATAAGAAATTGCCCCAAATAAAGATTGCTAGGGAGCATATCTATTGAAAGCTTTGTAGAAAGAAAACTACCAAGCGGGATAAGAAATGCCGCAAAAAGAATTGCCATGGGAGCGTTCATAATGATAAATCATAATACAAGCGATTCCTCCACACAATGCCCCTAGAGTTAAAATTCCATAATAATCCATTAATTGATAATCGCTAAAGCCTAATACATTCTTGAAAAGCCCAGTTGCACCCGTGCTTTGTTCTGCCAAACACATATGCACAAATGCCGCAGCTAATGCGACTTCAATTAGCTGAATATTAGTTAGAAATTTGAGATTTATAAAAGGGCGTTTTTTGAAAAACTCTATTAAAAAGAAAATTCCAAAAGAAACAATAGCAATGCACAATCCATAAGCAATATAACTATGATGCCACCACACAATATTACCAACACTAAAGATAAAACAACAAATGGCTGTGGCTAGAGCATAAAAAACAATCGAAGAATCTTCGAATGAAAAAGCTTTGTCTATTTGCGAGGGAGGAAGCTCTATTAGCAAAGAAACACAAAAAGCAATGATACAGATTCCAGCCTCAAAGCACAACATCAAATGCGGATAATCACTAATACTAAATACGCCACAATGAATCTTGAAAGCACCGAGCCAATTTGGATTAATCCAATGCTTATGGGAAAGAGTAAATATCTTTGTTTGGGGGGCAACATTTCAAGTGCATAATAAATAGTCAATACATTGATACCTCCTCCCACTACACCACCAATAAAGCGCGCAAAAATGACTACACTAAAATTACTATACATTAATTCTAAAAATTGTGAAAGCAGCAAACCAACAAAAATACAGATAAAAAAGATTTTGAGCCCAAAATGCTGTCTAAGTCTAAAAAGCATAATAGTAGTCCAAACATTACCCATATAATAAGCAGCAGTTACGCAAGCTCCTTGTGTAGGCGTAAAATCATAATCACCTTGCAAATAAGGAATGTAGGCAATGATGAGATTGTTTTGTAAGCTTGCAGTTACCAAAGCAACAACAAAGCCTATGCCATAAATTAATCTTATTTTGTTTGGAAAATCCGGTTTAGCTGGACTTCCCCAAATAGATGGCATTTCATTTGGAGTAAAATGTTTTTCAAATTTCAATGGCATAAGCACCCTCCATTTACAAAAAAAAATAATTTTATTGAAATCAAGATAGGTTGCCTCTAGCGGTATAACTTAACTTGCTTTAAAAAGAAAAAGAATCAAAAATATTTTAATGCCATAGTAGCAATTTAGTTTTGAAGCGTCTGGAGAATGAATGATAGAATCTCAAGGCGTTTTAAAATTTTATTATATAACAAAAAGGTTAATTTAATATTAACCAAAACCACAGCCATTAGCCCGGTTTTTGGGCTATGGATTTGGGCATTAAATATTTTATATCCCATTACACATACTGCTTATAAAATTCCTCTAACTTACCCAGCACCTGTGCCACCACGCTTGGCTTAAAATATGTCTGTATGTGCGTAGAATCTTGCAACCTAAAAAGCTCCTTTGTCTTTGTGCCACTTGCTCTGTTATACGCCTGCTCACTCATATACGATGTATCTGCCTTATCGCCCACCATTAACAAAAGCGGCTTGTTTATAAGCTCGATTTGATTGAGTGCATCAAAGCTCATAAGCTCCAAAAGTGAAGCTGTGGTGTAAGCAAAGCTAGAGTTTGGGTGTGCGTGCGTGTCGCCATAATATATTGCACCCTCGCGGTATAAATCCGTGTCAATCTTGGCTAGTTCTGCCTCACCTAATTTCACAGGGGCAGCTCCAGTGTAGAGTATCTCTCCTAAAGCCTGCTTTGCTCTTGCCTTTGAGGCTTCCTCTAAGCGAGTTTGTATGCTTGAAATTTGAGAATCCAAAAATCCATTGCGTCTTACTAGCCCGCTATTAAACATACTAAGCGTGGCGATTGCTTTTAGACGTTTGTCTGTTTGTGCGGCTTTAAGCGTGTAACCTCCACCGCCACAAATCCCTAAAATCCCTAGACGCTCACTATCCACGCCCTTAAAAGTAGAGATAAAATCCACAGCCGCGTATATATCCTCTATGCGATTAGTTGGGGTATCGACATTTCGGGGGCTTCCCTCGCTTGCTCCTTGATACAAGGCATCAAAGGCAATACTTACATAGCCCATTTGTGCTAGATTTTGTGCATACAACCCTGCCACTTGCTCTTTAACCCCTCCATTTGGTGAGCTACCACGATAGCAGGATACTTGCCACTAGATGTAAAGTTTGGTGGTAGATAGACATTTGCCACTGCCTTAAGCCCTCGTGTGTCATAGGATACTTGCTTAAGATTCACCTTGCCTTTTTCGTTTTTGCTTATGGCGTTTTCATACACTAAGCCAAAGGGATTTTTAGCTACATTACGCGCGGCTTCTTGGCTTTTATTGACTACATTAGTAATTTTTGGCTTGTGTGTTGCGTGTAGACTTTCTTGATTTTGATCTTTGGCAAAAGCACTAGGTATAGAACCAAGCACCAAAGCTGTACTTGCTAACTTCATAGAATCTCCTAAAAACTTTCTGCGATTTTGTTTTTTCATAGCTGTTCTCCTTAAATCAATTTACAAAAAAGATTCTAAAACCTAACACCTAGTGTCTGTCAAGTAAATTTTATAATTTTAAAGATTCCAACCAAGTAGATATTTTTGAATTATCTTGCAAGTCGCTAAAAGCTAGAGGAATGCCTTGTTGATTTTTATCATCTAATAGACTTTGGTTATAAGATTTTAAATCCCTTTTGTCTTTTTCTTTATAAGGGAATGTGAAACTTAAAGGGGAATTTAAAGCTGTTTTGCTGATATTTTCAATTTCTCTTAATGCGCCATTTATGCTATATCCTGCATTTGTCATCAAAGGTATTAAGATTTTATTTTCTAATTTTGTTTGACTTATAAATGTGCGTATGGGAGTGCTTAGAGACATTCCCCAAAGCGGTGAGGCAATGAAAATATGGGTGTATTTAGAGAGATTAGGCGGATTTTGAAGAGATATGAGCGTGTGCGATTCTCTCTCTTTTGCTGCGGTTTTTACCATTTCATCATAATTTTCTGGATAGTTTTGTATGGTTTCTAATCTAAAAAGGTCTGCTTTTAAAATATAAGCAAGATAGGAAGTTAAAATATGCGTGTTGAGGGTTCTTGAATAATAAACAATAGCCATTTTTGAATTTGTTTGGCTCTTGGGAATAGAAAGCTTGGTTGCCCCAAATAACTTATCTGTGAAATTGACAGCTGATGCAAATATCGCCATTTTCACACTATTTTGTAAAAATTTTCTTCTGTTTAGGTTTAGCATTATTTTCCTTGCATTTTAAGTTTTATGATATTTTAAAACCTAACACCTAGTGTTTGTCAAGATAAAATATTCATTCATCAAATATTGATGATAAACACTACATAAAGCTTGTTACACAATCCCATTTATCTGTATGAAAATGTTATAATATCCCTTTTATATCTTACATACTTTTTAGCTCACTTTTGTTTTGTAGATTCTATTTTTGTATCAACAAGAGAATCCCAAATGTAAGCTTATGTAGTATGGCTTTAAAGCATATTTGGGATTCTCATCTAGCATTCACAAGCTTTACTTGCTTAGTACTACCTTGAAATTTTTTTTCTGACTTTTTAGAATCTCTAGGCTTTTAGAATCTAAAACCTTGCCAAGATAAACTAGCCCATTATAAGGAGGTTGTTTGGCATAAAAAATCCCTATATTGCCCCATGGAGCGAAATAAAACAAATCTCCGATTTGTGGATCATAACCCGCTGTGTTTTTGACACTTAGAGGCTTTGGTAGATGAGCTATTTTTTCTTTGCCCACATAATCGCTAAATTCTAAGCTCAAAGGCAGCTGTGCCACAAACTCCCTTGAAGCCGCATTATCCTCTAGTTCTACCTTCACATATTTGCCCTCAAACTCTAGTTGTATTTGCATTGTCTGTGCCATTACCACACTCCCCAAAAATAATATCAAGTATGCAATTTTTGCTTTCATCACTCTCAAAGCCCCACGCTTTTTGCTTGGTCTGAACCTATCGGATATCGTTCCCCTACGATTTGTATCTCTCGTATTTTTAAGTCTATTGCTTGTAGTTCTTGTTTGGAAAAGCTAATCTTTAAAGCCCCTAGATTTTGCTTTAAGTGTGCTAATTTAGTCGTCTCTGGGATAGGCATTATAAAGGGTTTTTGTGCTAGTAGCCACGCTAGAGCGATTTGTGCGGTTGTGGCTTCTTTGCCATCTACAACTTTGCTTTTTGCTATGTCTTTTACAAGCTTGATAAATGCTTGATTTGCCTTTAAAGCCTCAGGTGTGAAACGCGGGAAAGACGCCCTCATATCAAGCGTTGGGTGAAATCTCGTGTTTTCATTCATAAGCCCACCCAAAAATCCTCTCTCTAATGGAGAATACGCAGTAAAGCCGATGCCAAGCTCCTCACAAGTTTGCAGCACGCCATTACTCTCAACCTCTCTCATCATCATAGAATAATGACTCTGAATCGAAGTGATAGGGCAGATTCTATGGGCTTTTGCTATCGTCTTTGCCCCCGCTTCACTAAGCCCATAATGGCGGATTTTACCCATTTTTATAAGCTCGCTCATCGTATCTGCTACTTCCTCAATAGGCGTGTCAGTATCCACTCTGTGCTGGGTATAGAGGTCGATATATTCGCTCTTAAGCCTTTTTAAACTCGCATCAACTGCCCTAAAAATAGACTTTTTGCTTGAATCTTGCTGCTGTTTATTAAAGGGATAATATAGCCCAAACTTCGTGCCAATCACGACTTTATCGCGTCTATCGCCAAAAGCCTTGCCAAGCAAAATCTCATTAGTATGTGGTCCATAGATTTCTGCGGTATCAAAGTATCGCACACCAAGTTCATAAGCCTCGTGCAGTAGCTTTATCATAGCCTTTTCTTCCGGTGGCACGCCATGATTTGCACTCATACCCATACACCCTAAGCCCAAGGCCGAAACACTAAGTGTGGCAGAATCTTTGCCCAATATTCTAAAAGGTAGTTGTGTAGCATTCATATTCTCTCCTTTTGTTTGTGATTTGATAGAATCTGCTAAGAGCATATTTGCCCCCAAACCTGCCAAAGCCACGCTACTAGCGACTTTTGCACCTAATTTTAAAAAATCCCTTCTATTTTGAAATTCATTGTTTTGCATACAAACTCCTTGTTAAAATTACATAGAATCTACTCTTGCAAGATTCATTATTAAAAGCCATTTTGCTTTCATCATCATTTTCTTTATAGTCAATCTTTATACACTATAAAGCCCTATCTAACAAGCTTCCTCTTATATAAGCCTATCTACAAATCTATAAAGATTGTTATCGCCCAACCCTTTGTGCTTGTTCTTTTGGGTATCTATCGCCTACTATTTCTATCTTATCAAGTTTTGCTTCTAGGTTTTGCCATTCACTTGCACTAAAGCTCACATCTAATGCCCCTATATTTTCACGCAAATGTTTAGAATCTGTCGTGCCAAAAAGCGGGATAATATAGGGCTTTTTTGCCAAAAGATAGGCTAGGGCTACTTGTGCGCTACTTGCGTTTTTTGACGCACCAAATTCCCTTAAAACCTCTACAATCTTATAGTTTGCCTCCAAGGCTTCGGGCTGAAATCTCGGAAAAGTAGCACGATTATCATTGCTTACATCAAACTTGGAATCTTTAGTGAGTGTGCCGCTTAAGTAGCCTCGATTTAGCGGAGAATACGCTACAAAACCTATGCCAAGATTCTCTAAAGTTGGGAAAATTTCGCTCTCCACATTAAGCCACATGAGATGATATTCGCTTTGCACAGCAGTTAGCGGACAGATTCTGTGTGCTTTTGTGATAGATTGTGCGTTTAGCTCACACACGCCAAACCTTGCTACTTTGCCCTCTTGTATCAAATCCGCCACAACCCCCGCTACTTCCTCAATAGGCGTCTTTGGGTCGGCTCGGTGCTGGTATAAAAGCGGGATTTGCTCTAAATGTAGCACCTTTAGGCTATTCTCCACCACTTCCCTAATGCGTTTAGGGCTAGAATCTAAGCTGTCAGCGTCCTTGCCAAAGCCAAATTTAGTCGTGATAAAAATCTTGTCCTTATAGGGCTTAAGCAGTTCGCCTACCAAAATTTCATTACTCCCATTGCCATACACTTGGGCAGTGTCAAAAAGCGTGATACCATAATCTAGCGCCTGTGCTAGTATATTTTGTGCTTCTTTTTTGCTAAGCTTTTTACTGCGATGATAGTTTAGCCCCATACAACCAAAGGCTAAGGCAGAAACCTCCATAGCAGCCTTGCCACTGCCTAGTATGCGTTTTGGCATAGGCTTGTGTTGTATGCTAGATATGCCTTTATTAGACTCCTTTGCAAACACAAAGCCACCTTGCAAGGCTATACTAGCTAAGACAATGCTCTTAGCACTTGTGCTTAAAAACTCTCGCCGATTCTTTTTGTATCGTATATCTTGCATATTTTTCCTTTTTGTTTCTAGTAGAGAATCTACTCTAGTGCGTATCATACTTGGTATTTTAGATTCTCAAATGAAAGTATAAAGAATGAGAGTTAGTCTAAGTCAAGGGGTAAATTAGAAAATTATACAAGTTTGTAAAGATATGAAAAAATAAGCTAAATAAAGCACTTTGCTCATCTTTCATGCCCTCTAGGTAGATTCTAAAACTATATGATAATCTCACCCCAACAACACTAACTCCAAGCCTTCATCGCTACCTTTTGCCCTAAAATATCACAAAAGATGCTTTTAACATAATGTGCAAATAAGCCCTAGCAAATCTTGCCTTTAGGCTAAATTCCATAGCATAAGCCTCTGTGAATATCTACTTTGCTATCTCATCTATCGCGCTTAGGGCATTGAGACTTCTAGGATAGCCGATGTAAGGCACTAGAGCTGTAATCACTGCAGTGAGTTTAGCCCTATCATTGCCATTACGCAAATTCCCTGCGATATGTGCTTTTAGCTGCGGTTCTGCTCCACCCATAGAGGCGATATACACGAAAGTTATAAGTTCTCTAAACTGCAGCTCTAACCCTGTGCGTGTGTAATAATCCCCAAAGCAATTTGCGCTTAAAAAATCGTGTATATGCCTTTGGTCGCTTGGGGCGGCAGCATTGGATTTATCTATCCCCTCACCAAAGAGCACCCTTTGTGTTTCTAAACCCTTTTGTTTGCGATTTTCCCTATTTGTCGTGCCTTGAGATTCTAAAGGCAGTTTGATACCTCTTTGCTTGAAAATTGTGTTAGTGAGGCTTACAATCTCAGCGATTTTACCCATTCCCACATAGGGCGTGGCTTGATACACCACTTCTTTGATAGCAATAGGGCTTATCCCTAGATTCAAAGCTGCATTAAGCATTGTCCCAAACTCCTCTTTTGCTGGGATTGCCACCAAAGAAGCAAGGATAATCAAAAGTCTTTCATGCTCTTGCAGGGGCGATTTCTCCCATACCTCATCAAAGGCGAAATTTGCGTAATTTGTGAAAAACTCTAAATCCTCTTGTGGTAGTTTGCTTGTGCCAAAAAGTCTCTCTAAATTTGCCTTAGCAGTTGGTGTTAAATCATTCATTGTTGTCTCCTTGATAGGTGAAATAGTGTTTGTGGTAGCCTCTAAAGCATACAAATCATCAAATGCAACAAAAGCAAGGGAAGCTCCAGCAAGTTTTAATGAATTTCCCAAAAACTCTCGCCGATTTTTTGCCATTGTGCCTCCTTAAAAAGAATTCAATAGAATCTAAACAACACATACATTATTCTTTTTATGCGACGTGGTTAAAGCATTTATACTTTAAAGATTCTATACAATGCAATTATAAAAGATGAGAGTTAGTCTAAGTCAAGAGTTTTTTTACAAATGCAAACATAAATTTAGAATCTATGCCTAGCTAACTTGAAAAGTAGGAAAAATTTTTAATAATCAAAATATTTTTCTGACTTTTAATTATTTAGAAAAGACAAAACAAATTTTTCAAGCTATTTATGAAGTAGAAAAATATTGCCATGTAGAGCCAAATGAACAGGGCTGGATGATAAGCCAGAAAAATTTTAAAAAATTTTCGCACAAACCCCTTGACTTAGACTAACTCTCATCTTTTATAATTGTGTATTCTTAGCTTGTATTCTTTATAAGAAAGCCTGTGAGCGATAGATAAATAGGGGTATAAAGGGATAAGCGAGATTCTAAACTTAATCACAAAAGGAGCAATTATGCAAGATTCACATAAGAGACGAGCGTTTTTAAAAACAGGTTCAAAAGTCGCAGGTGGAGTGGCTTTGGCAAGTATGGGGATTAGCACACTTTTTGCGGATTCTAAGAATTCTCATAGAGTAAATGCTGGGCAAGACACGCAGGGTGCAACACTGCTAGGAGATTCTAAGATACCTTTTAAAAACGGAGAGAGAATCCCCGCACGAGGCTATGCAGCCTTTGGCAAAGAATGGAAGTTTAAGCCCTATACTTTTACGCGCCACCCATTAGGGCAAGAAGATGTGCTTATTGAGATTCTCTATGCTGGAATCTGCCATAGCGATTTGCACGCTGTGCGTGGCGATCATGGGAGTCCAATCTATCCTATGGTGCCCGGTCATGAGATTATGGGCAAAGTCGTGGCAGTGGGAAGCAAGGTGCGTAAGTTTAAGGTTGGCGATTATGCCGGAGTGGGCTCTATCTTGCAACAACACCTCATCACCAATCTCTTAGAAAGCCGAAAATTCAATGTGCTTGATAGAGATTCAAAGGGCTATTATGACTTAGAAAAAGCACTTATCAAAAGCCCTGATGCACAAAATGATGAGATTTACAAACTAGGCAATGTGCTAGGAAGCGATTATTTTTTGCTCTTTGGCATACAAGGAATTGCAGGTCAAACCAAAAAAAGCAATCTCACCAACAAAGAAATCTACCAAGTCGAAATTGTCGTGGATTATCGCGTGATTTTGTTTGCCACTAGGCAAATCAAATATTCCAACACCCTAACTATGTCCCTAAATCTCAAAGACGACAACCTAAGCACCAACCAAGAAGCCCTAAAACAAGTGGCACAAAAGATTTCTGATGATATTTTAAATGCTATTTATCCTCTAAAAGTAGCCAATATCACCAATAATGAAGCAGTATTTTCTCAAACTCTAAAAGTCGGCGATGTCTATGAATGCTTTGCTTTGGGCGAGGCGATTAAGGATTCTTACACCAAAGAAACCACCGGAAGAATCGAAACCAAAGTAGGTGAAGTAACCATCACAAGAACAAACCCTAAAATGTCCTATGGAAGCATTACGCAAGGTAGCGTTCAAAAAGGCAATCTATGCCGCCCTTTAGGAAGTTCCAATGGCGGGGGTGAAGGCAGAGATGCAAACTACTCAATTGACCCAAGCGGTGGAGTAAATCTAGGCTTTTAAGCCAAACTCCGCCTTATTAGAAATGTATAAACCAATTTTATAAGCTTGCAAAAATCTAAAATATTTTGACCACCCCAATGCCTCAAAGATAGCCCTTAATGCACTAAGATAGCAACTCCTCATAAGCCCAACCACCCTCTACAAAACCCCAAACAAGCTCCAAAATATCTTTTTCACCTAAACCCCTTACTTTGCATTCCACTCATTGTACAAAAAGATTCTAAAGCCTCATTAAGAGTTAGCCTTGATTTGTGCTAATGTATTTTAGAATCTAAAAGCCCCCATATACCTTGCCACACATTTTTTGAGATTTAAAGCTTTCATAGATTTTGGCTCATAATTTTTCTTTTTTCTCTTGACAGACACTAGATGTTAGGTTTTAGAATCTTATTTAGAATCTTGCTAAGGCAAGATTATCAAAAAGTTTAAGGAGGCACAATGCGCGATAAAAACAAACAGCCCTTGCAATCCTGCGATTCTCCCCAGAGAGCCTCAAGGCGAGATTTTCTTAAAGAAAGTTCTAAAATGCTGGGTGCGGGGCTAGCCTTTAGCACATTAGGGGCTATAAATCCGATATTTGCGGCTACACAAGCCAAAAAACAAAATCCAAACAAAAAAGGAGACAATATGCAAACAATCACTTTAAATAATGGCGTGAAAATGCCAATTTTAGGCTATGGCGTGTATCAAATCGATAAAAAAGAATGCCAGCGATGCGTGGAAGATGCGCTAAGTGTAGGGTATAGGAGTATTGATACAGCAGCGAGTTATTTTAACGAAGAAGCTGTAGGTGCAGCGATAAAGGCAAGTGGTATAAAACGCGAAGAGCTGTTTATCACCACAAAGCTTTGGATTACTAGTGCAAGTGAATCTAAGGCAAAGAAGGCGTTTGAGACTTCGCTTAAAAAGCTAGGGCTAGAGTATCTTGACCTCTATCTTATCCACCAGCCATTTAATGATGTCTATGGTGCGTGGCGGGCGATGAGTGCGCTCTATCAAGATAAACTTATACGAGCCATTGGGGTAAGCAATTTCTATCCTGATAGATTGGTGGATTTTTGCTTGAATAACGAGATAAAACCCGCTCTCAATCAAGTAGAATGTAGCCCTTTGCATGCACAATTTGAGGCACAAAAGATAATGCAAGAATACAATGTCGCTATGGAATCTTGGGCGCCTTTTGGCGAGGGCAGAAATAATATGTTTGGCAATCCAATCATCGCTGCCATTGGCAAAAAATACAATAAAAGCGTGGCACAGGTGATTTTAAGGTGGCTAATACAGCGAAATATCATAGTCATTCCAAAGACCACGAGAAAAGAGAGAATGATAGAAAATTTTAGCGTCTTTGACTTTGAGTTAGATTCTAAAGATATGCAGACTATGGCGAGCCTTGATGATGCAAAAAGCCTCTTTTTTGACCACAGAGACCCTGCGATGATAAAGTGGCTTAGTGAGTATAAGGCGGATATTTAGCGATTATCAAGAGCAAAAAACATTCTAAAGGAAAGCTCCCTTTAGAATCGCTACAAAATTTCTAAAGCAAAGCCTATATAATAAAATTTCACATTGCATAAAAAGCTTCACAATATCCCAATGTATTGCTTCCCAAGCCATAACTTCTAAAGCTTGACCAAATTTTGCCAACAATTCCTTTATAGCAATCATCATAAGTAAAGAGCTTTAAGTAAGCAAATACCTTTTATACTCCTCAAAAGGTAGCTTTGTAACATTACCCTTATTCTCTGTAAAATCAACATCAAAGATACAAAGGCTCTCTAAGTCCAAATACCTAAGTCGCGATACAAAAGCACAGCCACTACAACTAAGCCCACTACACTCCACAACAAACTTGCTATAATGCTGGGGATTAAAATCCATGGAATCTAAAAAGCAATCTTAAATCCTATAATGCGATGGGTTAGCTTAGATTCTGTGCTTTTGAGAAACTAGAATCTATGAGTATGGATTCTTGCTAGAGTAGAATGACTTCAATAAATCTGCTATAATGGTAGGATATAAAGCTGTAAGGAGCAAACTATGACTATCACATTAAGAAATGTAGATTTTGAGACCCTGCAAGTGATTGAGAGTTTAAAGGGCTTAAAAAAAGATTTGGAAATAGAGAAAATCCCAAATGATGAGACCCTAGAGGCGATGAAGGAATGTGAGGAGATTTTGGCAAATCCGCAGAAGTATAAGGGATACAGAAATGTAGATGAGTTATTTGAGGAGCTTTTGCGTGATTAAGTATGAGGTGAAATATTCCAAGCTTTTTAAAAAAGATTTAAAACGATACAAGCATAATCATAAAACCCTAGACGCCGCCAAGCAAATGGTGAAGCGACTAGCAAATGATGAAGCCCTAGAGCCAAAACACAAAGACCACGCCCTAAAAGGTGAATACACAGGATATAGAGAATGCCACATAGAGCCAGACTTGCTTTTAATCTATAAAAAGCAAGATGATATATTGGTGCTAGTGTGCTTTAGACTAGGCAGTCATAGTGAGTTGTTTAGTTAAGAGCAAGTCAAAGATATGTGTTTAATGGCATAAATTTTAAGAAAAGGAGCAAACCATGACTATAATGCTTAAAAATGCGGATTACACTACTTTGGAAGCTATCAAAAATTTGCAAAAAATGCAAAAGAATTTAGAGATAGAAATACAAGAGGACAAAGACTTTGAATTTATACGACAAAAAATGCGACAAAAGTTAGACTTACCACGAAATAAAGCCGTATTTGAAAGGCTAAAAGATAAATGAAATATCTAAGCCTAGATGAGGCTATTATTTTACACAATGATATTATGGAGGCGATGAATGGGCTACAAGGCTACAACAAAAGCCAAATTAGCTACCTAGAATCTGCCCTCACACATATACAAAATGATGAGTTTTATCCTAGCTTTTTGGATAAGCTTACGCACCTAATCTTTTCTTGTGTGAAATTCCACCCCTTTTTAGATGGCAACAAACGCACTGCTATTTATATTGCCGATGCCTTTATAGAGCTAAATCACCCAGAGATTTTAAGAGAAGATTTGTATGAAAAGTTAGAAGATGTCGTGGTAGATGTGGCAAGTGGCAAGATAGATAAAGAAAATTTAAAAAAGATATTAATCGAAATATTAGGCTTATAAATGCAAAAAATCATAAAACTTGATGTGTATAATGAGAAAAACGAGTATATGGGAGAAAAGAGAATCTAGCTAAAAAAATAGAGCCTAGAATCTATGAGTATGGATTCTAGCTAGAGTGATCAATCCACCCAAGCAAGTCAAATCTGCTATAATACCAACACATAAGCGATACACCAAGCAATAATAACAGACAAAAGGACTGCGTAATGGCGGATTTGGTTATAGATTCCATTTTGGCATTTGCCTCTTTACGCAAGGATATACAACTCGTTACCCTAGAGGGCTCAAGGGCTAATGTCAATGCCAAAAAGGATAGATTCCAAGATTATGATATAAGCTTTTTTATGGAGGATATTTCACCTCTGCGTCAAGATACTTCGTGGCTTGAGCATTTTGGCAAGATTTTGATGATGCAAATGCCAGAATCTATGGAGCTATTTCCACCGGATTTAAAAGAAGGGTGGGAGAGCTATCTTGTGCTGTATGAAAATGGGGTAAAGATTGATTTTACGCTGATACCACTAAGTGATGTGGAATATTATTTCACACACGAGAAACTTACACAAGTTTTGCTAGATAAAAATGATATAGTGTCAAAGACTATGGGTCGTGAGATTGTCCCAAGCGATGAGGATTTTTGGCTCAAACCCCTCACACAAAGAAGTTTTGATGATTGCCTAAATGAGTTTTATCATCTCAAAGGCTATGCACTAAGGGCATATCTAAGAGATGAGGCTATGAGTATGAATGCTTATATAGATTCTATGCGGGAGGCATTGTTAATTTTGCTGTGCTGGGAGAGGACATTAGAGGCTTTGAGGGGTGGAGATTCTAAAAGAGCGTTGTTAGCACCCACAAAGCCTAGCAAAGACAAGGAATTAGATTGTGATGAGAGGACACAAGAGCTAAAGATTCACACCAAGAGATTTCAGTATAACTTTAGCTTTGGAAAGCACTGCAAATACCTCCCTGACTTTCTTTCTAAGGGGACTTATAAGACTTTGTTAAAGACTTATAAACTAGGCGATATTACACAAAGCTATAAAGCTTTGAAAGCTTTGCAAAGGCTTTGTGATGAGACAGCTAGCAAAATAGCTAAACACACGGGCTTTATGATTCCAAACTACAAAAAAGCTATCCATACATACTACAAAGCCCTAAAAAAGCTATAAGCAATTCTAATCCTCATCATACAATCCTACAAGATTTTTGTTTGTTGCTATTTTGTGAGACATATCCACTTTCAAAACCTCAAGAATATTGCTTGATTCCAAACAAGGAATCTCTTGGGTTTTCGTCAAAACAATAGAATCTCTTGTGTTTGCTTGTTTGAGAGTATAGCTTTTAAATCCTGCCAAAAACGCACTATAAAGCATTGAAGAATTTTGACTATAAGTAGTAATAATGCAATCCTTTGAAGTGAGCAAAAAAAGCGTTTTAAAATATTCATAAGTCCATAATAGCTTATTTTTGTTGGGGCTAAAGGCATCTTGAAAAACTATATCAAAAACCATTTGCTTCTTTTGAAAACTCCTCAATATCTCCCTTGCATCTCCCAAATGCAAAAAAACTTTAAAATCGCCCTTTTGATAAAAATGCCTTTGTGTTAATTCTGATAATATCTCTGTATCTAGCTCTTTGGGGTAAGAATATTGCAACAAAGTTTGAATCAAATTTCTATCCATTTCAGGAGAATGAATCTCTAAAGCTTTAATTCCATTTTGATAAGCATAGTTAATCGCACAAAGCGTGTTGTATCCAAGCCCAAAACAAATATCAAGGATCTTGAGGTTGCGCTTATTTTTGTGGAAATAGAAACTTGGCAAAATATGTTTGTGCAAAGTTTCTTGCAATGCCCCATCTTGCGTAGAATGATAATGCTCTTGGAAAACCTGACTAAAAAGAGTGAAACTTTTATCACTAGTTTGAATATTCATTTTGACAATCTTTAGTATAAATTAACACATTATTTTATACAATTCCATTATTTTTTTGCAAATTATTGCACTTTATAAGGATTGATAGTGGGATTTGTAGATTTTTTTAAAACTTTCAAAAAAGACAATCAAGAAAGAGCGACCCCAAAAGAAGCTCCTAGTCATTGGATAAAATGCCCTAGCTGCAATGCCTTGATGTATTACAAAGAAGTCATTGCACAATACCACACATGCCCAAAATGCAATTTCCATATGCGTATTGGGCTAAAAGATAGAATCTCTCTAATCTGCGATGAAGGCAGCTTTGTAGAATTTGACAAAGAACTAGCCCCCACAGATCCTTTGAATTTTGTGGATAAAAAAAGCTACAAAAAACGCATTGAAGAATACGAGAAAAAATGCGGACGCCCAAGCTCTATTGTCAGCGGAGAATGCACAATCAATGGCATTTCTGCACAAATTGTCTTATTTGATTTTAACTTCATGGGAGGTTCTTTGGCTTCTGTGGAGGGAGAAAAAATTACAAGAGCTATCCATAGGGCTATTGCCAACAAACAAGGGCTTATTATCGTCAGTGCAAGCGGGGGAGCTAGAATGCAAGAATCCACCTATTCGCTAATGCAAATGGCAAAAACCTCTGCTGCACTCAATGCACTTAGCAATGCCAAGTTGCCTTTTATCTCTATTTTAAGCGATCCAACAATGGGAGGCGTTAGTGCTTCATTTGCGTTTCTTGGAGATATTATTATGGCAGAACCGGGTGCAATGATTGGATTTGCTGGAGCTAGAGTTATCAAACAAACTATTGGTGCAGATTTGCCACAAGGATTCCAAACAGCAGAATTTTTGCTTGAACATGGCTTGATTGATATGATTGTCCAAAGAAAAGAAATGAAAGAAAAAATCGCACAAATCTTGGAATATTTCAAAGCAGAATCCATCAATGGTTAAAATTATGGTGTATTACATTGCCAAAAACAAAGATATGAGCGATACTCTATGTGAAGAATTCAAAGCCTTAAGCCTTGGATTTGGTGTCAAACTTGATTTTATTAATCTTTTTTCAAAGTCAATCAAAGAGGGGCAAAAACAAGATTCACAAGAAGCCCAAAAATCTTATACCAAAGAGTTTTTAAAGGTTTTCAAAAATCAACAATGCAAAATCGCTCTCTCCCCTAATGGAAAAAGTGTCGATTCTTTTGCGTTTTCTAAGCTCTTAGAAAATAAAGGAGAAATCGCCTTTTTTATCGGGGGTGCTTATGGATTAGAAGAATCTTTTATCCAAAAATGCCATTATTCGCTTTCACTCTCAAATTTAACCTTTAGCCATAAAGTAGCTAAAGTTGTCGTAAGTGAGCAAATTTATAGGGCTTTTTGCCTCATCAACAATCACCCCTATCACAAATAATGGAGGACTTTGTGCAGCAAACAGAAATAGAAGCTTTAAAAAAAATCTTAGAAACCAAAAAAAAGGCGATATTAGATAACAATTTTGACCACCAAAAGAGCATGGAAAATCTACGCGGAATCTCTTTGGACGAAGCCGATGAAGCAGCAATGAGCATGAAAAACACTCTTGATGGACTAATCTTTGAACATCATCATAAAGAGCTAGAATACATAGAGAGGGCATTAGAAAAAATTGAAAATGGAGAATATGGGATTTGCGAAATGTGCGATGAACCAATTAGTATTCAAAGACTAAAAGCAAAACCTCATGCGAGATTCTGTATTATATGCAGAGAAATAGTTGAAAAAGATTTAAAGGGTAGAAAATGAAATTTAAATATTATCTTGGAGCTTTATTTGTTTTTATTGTGTTGCTTGGATTGTATGTTTATAGCCTAAGTGGCTTTAGCTATACTTATCATATTCCTTTTACGCTACAAACCATTACATTGCCTATAGCTATATGGTTTATTATCCCTGTAATTATGTTTTTTGTTATTGTGATTTTCTTAGAAGTGGGCGGTGCTTATCGCATGTGGTATAAACGAACTAAATACAAAAATGACTACAAACTTCTTCTTGCACAAATTGAAAATCAGCTTTTATGCAAAGAAGTTCCCTATAAAGAACCTTCTATGAATCGCTACAAAAAACTCTCCATTTTGCTAAGCAATCTAACCTTTGACATCAAAGAAGGCACTCCAATTAAAAGCGGCGAAGTGAGATTAGATGAGATGATAGAAACACTAGGGAATCTAAAAAGGGGCGAATATGTCAATCTCAAGAAATTTAATCCGGGCGAAAAATGCCCCTTTTTGAAATTGAATATTTTAAATGAGATTCACAATGATAAAAAATTTGCCGCAGAAGTGCTAAAAAAGCAAAATTACGATGAAGAATATAAACAAGAAGCTTTCAAAAAGCTTTTAGAAGCTGGCGATTTAAAAGATATTAAACGCTTTGTTGGTGAAATAAAATTCAACAAAGATTTGGCTAATAAAGTGCTTGGAATGTGTTATGCACAAAAAATGGATTTTAGCGATGAAGAAGTGGCAAAATTATGTGCAGAGGTTGGCTACAACAAAGAAGATTATCTTGCTCTAGCACAAAAAACAAAAGAATGCTATGAGCCTTCTAGTTGGGTAAGATTATTTGAATCTTTAGCCAACAAAGATGAAAATGCAGAATTAGCCTATTTTTATGTATTGTTAGAACTTGAAATGATTGATGAAGCCAAAGAAAGATTAAACTCACACCCGCAAAATGAACTTCTAAAAATACGCGCTTATTTAGATTTAAAAAATTTGGGGAAAAACTATCCATTAGAACTTTTTTTGCTAGATAAATAAGAAAGGTTGTGAAGTGGTACGCCCAGAGGGAGTCGAACCCCCAACCCTCAGATCCGAAGTCTGATGCTCTATCCAATTGAGCTATGGACGCAAAAAAGAGATAGAATCATATCTTAATTAATTTTAATAAATACTAAAGGCACATTATGAAAAAACTTTTAATTTTATTTTTACTTGCCCTTCAAAGTCTAGTGGCAAAACCCATCTTAGCCGTCAGCATTCCCATGCAAGAAGAATTTATACAAAAGATTGCTGGTATGGAATATGAAATTATCTCTCTTGTGGAAAAAGGGGTGAATCCTCATGATTTTGAGCCAAAATTTTCGAGTATCAAGAAAGTCAATGAGGCGATTGCATACTTTTCAATAGGAATAGAATTTGAAGATTCTTGGCTAAAGAGATTTAAACAGCAAAATCCGCAAATGCAAATTTTCCCTTCTAATGCTGGGATTGATTTTATCAATTTTGCTCAAAATACGCATCATCATGAGAATCATAGCCACGACAATGGAGATAAGCACATTTGGCTCTCTACCTCTAATGCAAAACAAATCGCTACTAATCTTTACAAAGCCCTCTCCACTCTTAACCCCCAAAAAGACTATTCTAAAGCCTATGAAGCACTTATGATAGAAATAAAAAATACCGACAAAATCATCAAAGAGAATCTAAAAAACCTACCCAAAGGACAAAAATTCGTCGTCTTTCACCCTATGCTTGGATATTTTGCAAAAGATTATAATTTAGAAGAAATTTCTATTGAAGTAGAAGGCAAAAGCCCCAAAATGAAAGAAATGATGAAAGTAATCAACACCATAAAAAAAGAAAATCTTAAAATTATTTTTGCTCAACCAGAATTTTCTACCAAAGCCGCTGAATTCATCGCACAAGAATCAGGGGCTAAACTTGGCTATTTTTCGCCACTACAAACTCCTTGGGCAGAGAATCTTATAGATTTTTCCAAAACCCTAAAAACTATGCAGGAGTGAAGATTTAAACAATCTCACTCTACTAAAATTAATCAACTTTAGAATCAATCCTTCTTATATCTCCAAAACCGAATAAACCGGGGTAATTTTCTTCAATTCTTCAGCCCCCTTTAGTTCTTGCAGATTGATAATAAAACAAGATTCTACGCACTCTGCACCAGCTTTTTTGATAAGATTTGCCGCTGCATAAGCTGTCCCCCCTGTGGCAATTAAATCATCAATCAATAAAACTTTTGGGGCATGTTCCAAAGAATGATTTTTAAACGCATCAATATGGATTTCAATCTCGCTAAACCCATACTCCAAAGAATATTTTTCAGAAATCGTTGTATAGGGGAGTTTTCCCTTTTTGCGAATAGGCACAAACCCAATCCCCAAAGAATACGCCAACGCCGCCCCAAAGATAAATCCGCGACTTTCAATTCCAGCCACATAATCCAAATGATAATCCCTATACCGCCTACTTAAAGAATCCATAAGAAAACTATAAGCCTCTTTATTGTTAAGAAGCGTAGTAATATCCCTAAATACGATTCCGGGTTGTGGAAAGTCCTTTATCTCTCGGATAGAATCCAAAAGCATATTTTTGTCTTGTTGTGTTAGCTCCATATCCTTCCTTTATCTTAGAGTAAAGCTTCTATTTTTTGCTCTAAATCTTTGATTTTACTTTTGTATTTTTCAGTTTCCACGCGATATTGCGAGTTTCTTTGCTTTAAAGTCTTGACTTCATTCCTCAATGCCGTAATTTCATCAGTTAAAATATCAATATTCCCCAAAGCCCTTTGGAGCTGCAATTGATGTTTTCGTATAAGAATCTCTGCCTCTTGTAGAGTTAGCTTCATCACTGCACTATTTTTCTCTTCCTTTTGCGCAACACTTTTATAAAAAAAAGTTTTCACTATCATAAATAAAACAAACAAAATAAATGCTGTCAAAAACAACCATTGTGCAAATTGAGCCATAAATCTATCCTTATTGTAACTTTTCTACTCTAATAGCGTGCCTTCCACCTTCAAACTTCCCTGAAATAAAACTTTGCAAAATTATTTCTGCCATTCCAATGCCAATCACCCTAGCCCCAAGACAAAGCACATTGGCATCATTGTGCGCCCTTGCCATCATTGCTCCATAAGGCTCATTACAAAGTGCAGCTCGAATCCCTTTGTGGCGATTAGCAGCAATACTCATTCCAATCCCGCTTCCACAAACCAAAATCCCCAAACTCCCCTCTTCTTTCAAAACTTCACCACAAAGCAAATTAGCAAAATCAGGATAATCCACACGATTATTATCATAAGGTCCCAAATTAACCACTTGATGCCCCATTGACTTCAAAATCTCTGCCACACTCTCTTTAAGCTCAAAACCCGCATGATCACTTGCAACAAAAATTTTCATTATATCCTCCTATGATAAAAGCCATTGCAAAACAAAATCCACAGGTGCTGATAAAACAACCGAAAGCGGGGTGCTCAAAATCAAAATCAAAACCACCATTCCAACTACTGGATGAATTTTGTTGAATGCCCTTGCAAAAAAATCATTTTTAAACATCAATCCCAAATATGCCAAAGCATTTGAACCATCTAAAGGCGGTATGGGCAAAAGATTAAAAATTGCCAAAATTACATTATAAATTATAAGCTGCAAAAAGAAAAAAATAACTAAAATAAATAAAAATTGTGGATTTTCAAAGTATCCAAAAACACCGCTTAAGATTCCCCCATTGAATCCATAAAGCAACAAACTTGCCAAGATTGCCAATACCAAGTTATAACCAATCCCAGCCAAAGATACCAAAAAAGCTGCGAAATATCCACCATTATAAATCACTCTATCCATTCTTACAGGAACAGGTTTAGCCCAACCAAACAAGAAAGGTGCATTTGCCAAAAACAAAGTAGCAGGGACAAGAATAGAACCAATCAAATCAATATGGACAATAGGATTTAAACTAAGCCTTCCAGAATCCTTTGCTGTGCTATCTCCATAACGATAAGCGACATACCCATGCATAATTTCATGCCCAATAATAGCAATAAGAAGTGCTACTACCATTAATGGGATTTTATACGCCAAAGACAATTCAGACATTACAACTTCTCTCTCATCTTATCCTCTAAAGATTCAATGCTCTTACCCATTCTCTCCCAGCGAATATTAAAATCATCATCCCAGCTAAAATAAACAAACCAAGGCTTGCCAATCACATATCTATAATGCACACTTCCCCAGAATCTTGAATCACTTGAATTGTTGCGATTATCCCCCATCATAAAAAATTCATCTTCAGCAATTTTGGCATAAAATGCCAATTCCCCATTTTCTAAATACACAGGCTTCATAGCAATATTAGGAGTATTTTGCAAAAGCACAAACGAATCAATATCACTCTTTTGATAATGAACTCCGGGATGCTTTGTCGCATAAGGATCATAAATAAAGGTTTTGCCTCCAAACTGCAATGTTTTGGTAGGATTTTGGCTATATGGATTTTCTTCTTTGAAATGCACCCAAAGCCCCTCTTTGGTATAAAGCACTTCATCGCCACCTATGGCAACATTGCGTTTGACAAAATGGATTTTGGGCTCTAGCGGATAGCGAAATACCACAATATCGCCTCTCTTTGGTCGCTCGCCCTCAATTAAATGCCCATTATTATTAAAATCTGGCAAAACCTTAAATTCAATCCAAGGAATAGTGGGTGTAGGGATTCCATAGGCATATTTTTTGACAAATAAATTATCCCCAATCAACATTGTATTTAACATACTTCCACTAGGAATCACAAAAGCTTGTGCAATAAAAAAAATAATAGCCAAAACAATAATAATTGTGCCAACCCAACTATTGATAAAATTATAAATTTTACTTAAAATCTTCATTCTTTTCCTTGTATTTCTGCCCTTAATTTTGCCGCTTTAATAGTGTTTTGCAATAACGATGCAATTGTCATGGGACCTACTCCACCAGGAACAGGAGTGATATAGCTACAAAGAGGGGCAACATTTTCATAATCTACATCCCCTACGATTCTGCCATTATCTAGGCGAGTAATTCCAATATCCACAACCACCGCACCTTCTTTTACCATATCTTTGGTAATGAGATTTGGTTTGCCCACACCCACACACAAAATATCTGCCTTTTTGGTATGCTCTATAAGGTTTTGGGTGTAAATATGGCAAAGCGTAATGGTGGCATTTTCGTTTAAAAATAACGCTCCAAGTGGTTTGCCAACAATATTGCTTGCACCCACAATCACGACATTTTTACCTTTGATTGGAATTTGATAATGCTTTAAAAGCGTGATTACACCCATAGGCGTTGCAGGGATAAACCCCTCAAGATTACAAAAGATTCTTCCCATATTAAAAGGATGAAAACCATCAACATCTTTCTTTGGAGAGATAGCCTCCAACACAGAAGTTGCATCAATATGTTTTGGTAGAGGGAGTTGCACCAAAATACCATCGATATTTGGATTTTGATTAAGCATCAAAATAGTTTGCAAAAGTGCATCTTGCGTGATACTCTCTGGCATTTCGTGCGTGGTAGAATAAATCCCCGTTTGACTGCATGCCTTAGCTTTCATATTAACATAGCTTTGTGAAGCAGGATCGTTTCCCACCAAAATAACTGCCAACCCCGGAGTAATTTTTCGTTGGTTTAGCATTTGAACTTCTTGCTTAATTTGCTCTTGAATCTCTAAAGCTAATGACTTTCCATCTAAAATCTGCATTAATGCCCTTTAAAAAGTTATTGTGATATTATAATAAAAAAAGTTTTTTTAATACTTTAAACTCTAGTTGTTTTTAAGCGAGGTTAATTAAGATTGCACAGAGTTATTTTAATTTGCATTATATTCATCAATCTCTATGGTGAAGACAGCTTTATCACGCCTATTGAATATGGGCAAATGCTTTATGAAAACCCTAGGGGGATTGGTTGTGTAAATTGCCATGGAGAAAGAGGGGAAGGGAAACTTATTGCAGATTATTCTCACAAACAAAAAGAAAAAAGATTAAAAGGTCCTCAAATCAATAATCTATCTTTCAAAAAGTTTCTTCAAGCCCTACAAGAACCCACAAAAGTAATGCCAAAATATTATCTCACACAAAGCGAGATTCAAGCAATCTATAAATACCTAGAATCCAAAAATACAAAAAACCATAAGGAACCCTAATGAAAAAAATCCTAAAAGATTACGAAGAAATTACCGAGAGCTTCAAAATCTTAAACCAATACCAAAATGTTGTAACTATCTTTGGGGGCGCACGAATCCCAAAAGAAAATAAAAATTATAAAAAAATCCAAAAACTAGCCTATGAACTCGCAAAAGAAGGATATTCTATTATGACAGGCGGGGGACCGGGAATTATGGAAGCTGCTAATTTTGGAGCATTCAAAGCCAAAAGCAAAAACCCAAACATTGTCTCTATTGGATTAAATATCCAACTCCCCCACGAACAAGAAATGAATCCCTATGTAGAAATTCCACTAAAATTTCAAAACTTTTTTAGTCGTAAATTAGTTTTCAATCACAATTCTACGGCTTTTATTGTTGCAATAGGGGGATTTGGGACGCTTGATGAGTTAAGTGAAGTTTTGGTGCAAATTGCCACAGGAAAGCACAAAAAGATTCCTATTATTTTATATGGAAAAGAATATTGGAGAGGCTTTATTAAGTGGCTAAAAAAACAAATGCTAAAAGAAAATCTCATCACCAAACAAGAATTAGCCCTGCTAAGTCTTGCAGATTCCCCAAAAGAGGTTTTAAAGATTCTAAAAAATGGGATTCCCAACCCCATACATCATAAATAAAACCATAAAAGCCGCAAACAATGCCAAAATAATAGGAGCAAATCGTGCCATATCAAATCCCTCACAGCAAAGAAAGTAAATGAAAGATTTAGCATACAATAAAAGACCTAAAAATTTCCAACAATTCATTGGACAAAAGCACATTTTTGGAGAAAATGCCCCTTTTATGCAACTTCTAAAAAGCGGAAAAATTCCTCATAGTTTTTTCTTTGGACCCCCCGGAAGTGGCAAAACAACCGCAGCAACTTTGATTGCTAATGAGCTTGGATACCCTTTTTATAATCTTAATGCCACAAGCTTTAAAAGTGAGGATTTACGCAATATTTTAAAAAACCACCAAAACACACTCCAAAAGCCTTTAATTTTTATTGATGAAGTGCATCGCCTAAACAAAGCACAACAAGAATTATTGCTACCCATTATGGAAAATCATCAAGCCTTGATTTTGGGGGCTTCGACAGAAAATCCCTTTTTTGCACTCACTAATGCAATTCGCTCACGCTCTTTTGTTTTTGAATTCCACTTGCTAAAACAAGAAGAATTAGCAGAAATTTTAAAAGAATATGATTTAAAAGATGAGATTAGAGAATTTCTCATTAGCACTAGCGGGGGAGATGCAAGGGCAATGCTAAACCTCTTAGATTGCGCATTAAGCAGCAACAAGCCTTTAAGCATTGAACTTCTTAAAAACTTCCGCACCCATTCACTCAATAGTGGCACAAACGATTCTAATACACACTATAATCTTATTTCTGCGATGATTAAAAGCATACGAGGAAGTGATGAAAATGCGGCTATTTATTATCTTGCAAGATTAATTGAAGGCGGCGAGAATCCAGAATTTATTGCAAGACGATTAGTAATTTTGGCTAGCGAAGATATAGGCAATGCAAATCCAAATGCTTTGAATCTTGCCACCTCCACTATGCAAAGCGTTGCTAAAATCGGCTATCCAGAAGCTAGAATCATTTTAAGCCAATGCGTCATTTACCTAAGCGCTTCACCCAAATCAAACACTTCCTATGAAGCCATCAATGCCGCTTTAGATTACATAAAAGCCCACCCCAATGAGCCTATCCCAAAACATATTCAACAATTCCACAAAGACTATCTATATCCCCACGATTTTGGAGGTTGGGTAGAACAAAGCTATTTACCCAAAAAATTAGAATTTGTTAAATGGCTTCCTAAGGGATTTGAAAAAACATTAAAAGAATGGTTAGATAAAATCAAGAAGAAAATATAAGCTTAAAAATCAAATTTGGCACTAGCCAAAAAGGCTAGTTACTCAACAACTGGAGTGTGAGCAGATCTTTTATCTTCTCCAATATCTTCTCTATGTGGTTGAGAGCCTACAACCTCATCCCACACGATACAGCCATCAGTTGGACAGGCAGAAGCACAGGCAGGTTCATCATTATGCCCTACGCATTCTACGCATTTATTGTTATAAACAAAGTAGCAACCATCATTGTTTGGATTATCATCATCATCTACAATTGCTTCAACTGGACATTCATCAATGCAAGCACCACAGGCGATGCAAATATCAGTAATTTTAACAGACATATTTATCTCCTTAAAATTGAATTAAACTTTAGAGTATATAGAAAACCTGCTAAAACTAATCTTTAAAAATCATTTTTTACGCAATTTTTAGCAAAGCCGACTAAAAAATAGAAAAATTTTGCCCAATTTTGCAGCATTAAAATGTGCTATAATCCCAAAACTTTTAGGATTTTCAAAATGAAACTTTAAGAGAGTAGTTAATGGATATTATTTTTGGACCGGTACAATCAAGAAGGTTTGGCGAATCTCTAGGGATAGACTTATCCCCCAAAACCAAACAATGCAATTATGATTGCTTATATTGTGAATTAAAAGGCAAGAAAGCACAAGATTCTATGCAAGAGATTTTAGAGGTTGAAGAGATTTTAGAGGCAATCAAAAAAGGGCTAAAGCAATTTAAAAATATTCAATCTCTCACAATTACCGCCAATGGAGAACCCACCCTTTATCCTTATTTATACGAATTGATGTTGCGTTTAGAGGACATTAAAGGCGGAGTGCAAACTTTGCTTCTAACCAATGGCTCACTTTTGTGGGATTTAAGCGTTTATAGGGCTTGTTTGCTTTTTGATAAGGTAAAATTTTCATTAGATGCTATTTCACCAGAAGTGTTTAAAAAAATCGACAGACCCACAAAAAATATTTCTTTAGATCAAATTTTGCAAGGAATCTACCAATTTAGTGCGGACTTTAGCGGGGAACTTTATGCGGAAATCCTTTTTGTCAAAAATATCAATGATAGTCTAAATGAAATAAAAAAAATGGCAAGATTCTTAGCACCTATGCGGCTAAAAAGGTTAGATATTAGCAGCATTGACAGGCCCCCTGCTTATAAGGTTTCCCCAATCCCTCAAGAGCAATTAGAAATCTTTGCAAGAATTTTTAGAGACTTTAAAATCCCAACCTTTCTACCGACAAGAACCCCAAACACAAAAAAAGAAAATTTAAATCTAAGTCAAGATGAAATCCTAAAAACCCTCGCCTTGCGTCCTATGAGCAAAGAAGACATAGAAAGCCTTTGGAATGAAGAAAGCATAAATAGGCTAGAGATTCTGCACCAAGAAAAAAAAGTAAGTATAAACAATGTAAATGGAATAAATTTTTTTATCACAAAAGGAAATTTATGAGATTACTTTTAGATTGGAATATTTTATTAGGCATCTCAAGGCGATTTACTGCTCATCTTTGGGTGCAAATTACAAAAGACAAACAAAAACGCAAGAAAATAAGAAATTTTATAGAAAGACGCACTCTAATTTTCAATGCAGGCGATTCAGATAAAAAGATTCCCAAACAGACAATAGAAAAAATTAACCATTTTGATAATGACGATTTTTTGGCTTTAAATTTCTTAAACAACAAAGATAAACACAAAACATTAACGAAAACAACAAAAATATCTAGCAATTCTCAAATTTCCAAAAAATATTTCATTCATTCTAATCAATTAGAAAATCTCTACAATCTCTTGCAACAAAACATTGATATGCAAGAGGAGAGAAAGGGGAGGAGGCATTATGGCTTCTTTGATTTTGATTCAAATTCTAAAAATCCAAAATCCCCTTTAAATCCATGGGCTTATGTGCGTGTAAAAAATGAAGCAAAAACACTAAGGGCAAGTTTAGATTCTATTCTCCCAGCAATCCAGCGAGGAGTCATTGGATATAATGATTGTGATGATGGAAGTGAAGAGATTATTTTAGAATTTTGCAAACAATACCCTAGCTTTATCCCCGTCAAATATCCTTACAAAGTCATTAGAGAAAATCCCACAAAAGAAGAAAACAAACTTTATAGCTATTATAACTATATATTAAACTTTATCCCCAAAAATGAATGGTTTATTAAAATTGATGTGGATCATATCTATGATGCCAAAAGGCTTTATAAGAGTTTTTATTTGCCAAGAAACAAATGGGATATGGTAGATTATCCAAGAATCAACCTACAAGTCAAAAATACCGACATTCTAATAGCAAAAAATGGTAAAAATGGGTATCTACTAGACATTGGAGATCAAAAGCTGTGTTGCAATATTGCTTGTGGATTCGTCGAGAGAGTTGGCAAAAAACGCTTTTACACTCCTCCAACCAAGGAAGACATAAAATTGCTCCCCAATTATCGAAGTTATGAAGCCTTTATTATGGGTTTTTTCAAAAGAAATAATAAAATACTAGACAGATTCCTTTTTATTGAATTTTGCAGAAGGCATTTCAAAGCAGAACTAACAAACTACCATTTTCCTTTTATCAAACAAAGCAGGTGCCATTTAAGCTTCAAAGAATACCTAACCATAAAAGACTATCAAAACTCACAAGATTCAAACATCGGCACAAGAATTGATAAAAAAATGCTACTTGAAGATAGAATCTTGGAACTTTATACAAGATTTAACCTCTAAACTGCAATGTTTTACCTCTAAAAATAATTTTAAGCAACCATTAAAATCAAAAATGATGATATCTTTTACCATCCATTTCAAATTACCATTATTGCCAGCAAAGTCTCCTAAAGTGCAAACACATACTGCTTAAAAATCCAAATCAACGCAGATTCTAAAGCCAAAAAAACAAAGGTATAGAAAATCCACCTAGGTTGGTTTAAAATCTGCAAAAATCTCTTCCACCCAAAGTAATGCAAGGTTAGAAAAAATACAAAAAACCCGCTAATACTCCCAGCCAAAGCCAATCCCACCGCACCCAAAAACTGCATTAAAACCAAAGAAAAAATCGTCCCAACCCCCAAAGAAAAGGCTGTAATTTTTGCCGCCAAAGCCTGTTTATTTTGCGAATAAAGCCACAAAGAAAAAATACGCGATAGCCCAAAGGGCAAAAGCCCTATCATATATGCACTAAATACCGCTGCTGTCTGCAAAGTATCTTCACGCCCAAACTGCCCCCGCTCAAACAAAAGCCAAATAATCTCTTTTTGCAACAAAATTCCACCAATCACGCATGCCCCAAGCAAAACACACAAAAGCCAAAAAGAACGCACAAGCTCCCTTAAAGCCTTTTGCTCTTGCTTTTCTTTGAGATATTTTGCCACTAATGGAAAAAGCGCTGTGGAGGTTGCGATTGCAAAAATCGCCAAAGGCAGTTGAAAAATACGATTTGCATAATACAAATAAGAAATCGCCCCACTTGCCAAAAATGACGCCAAAAGCGTATCAATAAAAGAAGCTAGTTGTGCGCTAGAACTCCCAATCATAGCTGGGAAAAACTGCTTGCCAAAGGACTTTACGCTCGCATTTACCAAATCTTTTTTTGCTCTTATTTCTTTAAACCCCACACAAAGCAATTTAAAAAAGCCCAATCTCCACATCGGATAAAAATGCAACAAAATTTGTGCCACCCCACCGGCTAAAACACCATAACTAAGCAACAAAACACTCTCATAAGCATCGCTATTTTGTGCCAAAAGCAAAGCAACAATCATCGCAAGATTCAAAAGTGCAGGGGAATACGCCCATGCAGTGAAATTCCGCCTATATTGCAACATCGCTCCAAAAAAAGTTACAATAAAAACCAGCAATAAATACCAAAAATTAATCGCCACCAAAGGTGCTGCAAGTGCGATATTTTCATCACTAAACCCATAGGCTAGTATCTTTGTAGCTTCAATTTGAAAAATCCATACAAGCAAAGACAAAATCACTAAGATTCCGCAAAATATTAATAAAATCTTTAATGCAAACCCGCCTTTAAACCTTGCTTGAAAAAAGCTCGGCAAAAAGGATTGATTAAAAGCACCCTCACCAAAGATTCTACGAAAAAGATTAGGCAGCTTAAAAGCAACAAAAAAAATATCGCTATAAACCCCAGCACCAAGAGTTGTAGCTGTGAGTAAATCTCTAATAAACCCCAAGATTCTTGAAGTCAAAATCCCACTACTATTAGTCAAAAAAGCTTTCAAAAACATTAATCTAATCTCTTTGTAATATTTTTCTTATTGTGAATTTGATAAAATCAAAAAATATTTTTGCATAAAAGATTTTAGAATATGGTAAAAAAAGATTCTCAAACCTCATTTCGCCCCTATTATGTCAATGAATGTGAAGATATTAAATTCACTATCAAGCAAATTGCTTCCCAGTTCAACAAAGATCCAGATACCCTAGACTTTATACTCCAAGCCATTACAACTTACAAAAAAAATCTTCATGATTACGCTCCAGAACCACTCAAAGAAAATGAAGTCAATGAGTTTTTAGAAAATCTCAACAACCTTTTAGAGCCAAGCCTTACAATCACGCAATACTATTCTATCCTAATTGTAGAAAAAGAAAAAAACGAAAACAAATTTCACTTTATCTCCAACAAATCCTTTAGCGAAGCATATCTTATATTGCGTGCGGGATTTGTTTTCAACCAAGAAGAGTTTGAGAATCTCTACCTACAAATCCGCAAAATCAAAGCATGGAACAAAATCTTATTCATCAATGAAAAAGCAGAAAAGCTCGCATTAAAAGAATTTTTGCAATCTCTAAAGTATCCCCTAAAGCAAGAAGTGCGCTATCTTTTGTGCCAAAGTTTCAATTTCATTCCGCCAGCTGAATCGCATTTGGAATTCAAAAAAGAAATCACAGGACAATTTCAAACCATACTCAAAGATGAAGTTATCTGCATCTTTCACAAAGCCCTAAAGGGCAAACCCGGAAGAAATATCCGCGGGCAATACATTATCCCAGAAGACCCCAAAAGCCTCAATCAACCCTGCTTATTAAAACTTGATACTACCAGCATTCAAACCAAAGATTACCCCACAAAAGTAGAATATCTCGCCGCTATTGGTGGAATCCTAAAATACAAAGAAGACATATTATCCATTGAAGACACATTAGAAACCAAAGAAGTGAGCCTAAAAACTACCGGTTCCCTTATAGGCGAAATCGAAAGTGGCACAGAAATCAATATCACAGAAGCCGATTCTCTCAAAGAGGCTTTGGGGCAAGGAATGGAGATTCAAGCCTCCAAAGTCAATATCCAAGGCAATGTTGGCGCCAACGCACAAATACACGCCAAAGAAGTCTATATCGGTGGTTTCACACACCAAGATTCCAAAATCTTTGCCACCGATGCAGAAATCCAAACCCACAAAGGCTATCTCAAAGCACAAAACATCAAAATACACACCCTAGAAGCCGGGATTATCGAAGGCAAAAGAGTCGAAGTAGAAAAAATGTATGGAGGCAAAATCTATGCAGAAGAGATTTTTATTCAACACCTACATTCCAATGCCTTCTTATACGCCACAAAACAAATTCAAGTTATCACAATGCAAAAGGGAGAAAATCGATTTTATATCGCTGCAAACTATAGTCTTGACACCAAAGAACTCTACAACACCCTATTACACAAAAAAAATACCTCCATTAAAGAAGCTATCCAGCTCACCAAAGAATTAAAAGTTGAAAGCCTAGAGCTCAAAAAACTCAAAAATACAGCCGATGAAATGCGTCAGATTCTAATTCAATACAAAAAAACCAAAACAACACCGCCAAGCTATTTATTATCCAAATTTGAAGAATATCACGCACGCGTAGTAGCCCTAAAAGAAAAACGACAAAAAATCAATGCTTTAAGTGCCGCATTCAAGGAAGCTAGAGATGCTCTAAATCAACTAGATTCTAATACAAAAAATGGGACAATTGAAGTCCAAAGCGGTTGGATAGGCTACAATGAAATCCATTATATTTTTCATTCCCCCCAAAAAGAATTTATGCTAATCCCAAGAGCTGGGGAACCCTCCAAAGCCATTTTTCAAAATGGACAAATTCATCTCATCTTATAGGAGTATATCAATGATTATTGCACTGCAAGGGGAAATATTTTTCAAAGAACCTACAAGAATTGCCATTAAATGTGCTGGAGTGATTTATGAAGTTTTCATTTCTTTGCAAACAAGCAATCAAATCACACAAACAAAAGGTGAGAATCTCACGCTACTAACAACACATATTATCCGAGAAGATGCACAAATTTTATTTGGTTTTTTAGAAAACAACGAAAAAAAACTTTTTGATACACTTATCAAAATTAATGGCGTAGGACCCAAAGTTGCAATGGCAATTCTCTCCACTTACACACCCCAAACTTTTGCAAAAGTTGTCGAAAGCAACGATATCAAATCCATGCAAAGAGTCCCGGGGATTGGTCCAAAAAGTGCAGGCAGAATCTTAGTAGAACTCTCAGGCTGGTCGCTAGAGCTTAGCCAAACCAACCAAACAATCAAAGAAGATTCTACACTTCATCAAGTAGTTTTAGCCTTAGAATCTTTAGGATACAAAAATGACATTATCCAAAAAGCCATTAAAGGCTTAGAAAAAGATGAGGTAGGGCAAATGGTAAAAGCCGCATTAAAAAAAATACAAGGTTTATAAATGAGCAAAAAATTACATTTAATTTCTCTTGGTTGCACAAAAAATCTCGTAGATAGCGAGGTAATGCTTGGAAAATTAAGCGAATATGAAAATACACAAGAAATCAAAGAAGCCGATGTAGTAATAGTCAATACTTGCGGATTTATTGAAGCTGCAAAAACCGAAAGCATTCAAACTATCCTAGAAGCACTAAATAACAAAAAAGAAAATGCCATTTTGGTGGCAAGTGGCTGTTTGAGCGAGCGCTATGCAAAAGAACTCAAAGAAGAGATTCCAGAAATTGACATCATTACAGGGGTTGGGGATTATGACAAAATTGACTTAATGATAGAAAAACGCAAAAAGGGCGAGAAAATCCTATCTAACGCTAATGGAGTGTTTTTGGCAAATGAAAACGACAAACGCATTATTAGCGGCTCAAAAATCCATGCTTATATCAAGCTCTCTGAAGGTTGCAATCAAAAATGCAGTTTTTGTGCTATCCCTAGCTTCAAAGGCAAATTGCACTCAAGGACACTAGAATCCACGCTCAAAGAAGTGCAAAATCTCGCACAAAAAGGCTTTAGTGATTTTACTTTCATTTCCCAAGATTCTAGCTCTTATCTACGAGATTTGGGCATAAAAGATGGGCTTGTTGATTTGGTTAAAGGCATAGATAAATTAGCAAAAGAAGGCATAGGCATCAAAAGTGCAAGGATTTTATATCTCTATCCTGCTACCACCTCCAAAAAGCTTATCCAAACCATCATTGATTCGCCAATTTTTCACAACTATTTTGATATGCCCTTGCAACACATCTCACAAAAAGTCTTAAAACAAATGGGCAGAGGCGGGGAATTTAAAGAATTGCTAGAAATGATGAGGCAAGCCCCAAATAGCTTTGTGCGGACAAGTTTCATCATCGGACATCCGGGCGAGGAAGAATCTGATTTTGTTGAACTTTGTGAATTTGTAGAAAAATTCCACTTTGATAGAATTAATTTCTTTGCCTACTCCAAAGAAGAAGGCACCAAAAGTGCAAAAATGGAGCAAATTCCAAACAAAACTATTAATGCTAGGTTAAAAAAAATCAACCAAATCTTCCAAAAACAATACCGACAAAGCCTAAAGAATCTCAAAAACAAAGAATTGCTTTGCATTGTTGAGGGCAACTCTAGCGAACATGAGTTTTTTTATGCAGCACGCGACATACGATTTGCACCACAAATTGATGGCGAGATTCTCATTAATGATAAAACCATTGATGAAACTATCCAAAATGGCTATTACAAAGTGAAAATTACAGAAATTTTAGGGGAAGATATAATAGGCTGCATAGTCAAAAAAGGCTAGAAATGAGATTGCCACTAGAATTTTTAGATGAATTAAAAAACGCCAAGAATCTTTTGGCATTTTCTAGTGGAACAGATTCTACGGCACTTTATTTTTTATTAAAAGAATATGAAATTTCTTTTGATATAGCCATTGTTGATTATGGCACAAGAAAGCAATCTAAACTAGAAGTCTCAAGGGCAAAAAGTCTTTGTTTTTGGGATAATAAAAAATGCTATACACTCACCACAAAGCCCATTACCAAAAATTTTGAAGCAGAGGCAAGGAAGATTCGCTATGATTTTTTCTACACACTAACCCTCCAAGAATCATACCAAAACCTCATCTTAGCTCATCAGCTCAATGATAATTTTGAATGGTTTTTGATGCAGTTTTGCAAAGGCTCTAGTGTAGAAAATATGCAGATTCCCAAAAAAAGTCTCTTTTGGGAAGAAAGCCAAAGAAAATGCCATATCCTTCGCCCAATGATTTCTATTTCAAAAAATCAAATCAAATCCTATTTGCAAAAAAGGAATATTTTTTATTTTGAAGATTCTAGCAATCTTGATATTGCATTTACTAGAAATTATTTTAGGCAAAATTTCGCAAATCCATTAATAGAAAATTTCACAAAAGGCATTCACTTCAGCTTAGAAAATCTAGCCAAACAAATGCCCTTAGATAATTTAAAAGATTTGGGAGGATATTTTATTTTTAAATCCAGCCCGCTTGATTTATACAAAATTGATAAAGCCACCAAAAAACTAGGCTATTGCCTAAGTCAAGCACAAAAAAAGGAATGCCAACTAAAACTCACACAAGATTGTTTTTCTATTGTCTTTGGAGGAAAAATAGCGCTAGAAAAATCCCAAAACAACCTCTTTATTTTCCCTTACACTTCTTGCACACTCACCAAAACACAAAAGGAACTCTTCAGAAAGCATAAAATCCCAAAAAAATTCCGCTTTTTTATGGCAAAAAACTCCCTTGCACTCTCCATTATCCCACAATAAATTAGCTCCATAAAAGATTCCATAAACCAAAAAATGCTAAAATAATCCTAATTAATCCAAAGATTGAGGTAAGCAATGTTTGAACGAATCGACTCTATTTTGCAAAATATCGAAGAAGCACAAGCAGAAATTAAACTACTATTAGGAATGGCAAAAATTTCATTTGTAGATTATGTTATGATAAAACGCGGCTCACAAGATATGCCAGAAGAATTAGGAGCTTGGAATCTCCAACAAATCGACAATGAAGTCTCCAAACTCAAAGAAGCCATAGATAGCCTTAATAAAATCAAAAAAGAAGTGCTAACTTGGTAAGTTAGCCTTGCAATTCTTGCAATTTCTCTTTGATGGCATCAATATGCCCTTTAACCTTAACATTTTTCCACAAAAAGGCAATTTTGCCTTGAGGATCAATCACAAAAGTAGAACGAATCACACCCTCATATTCTTTGCCATAAAGCTTTTTTAGCCCCCAAGCACCATAAGCTTTAAGTGCCTTTTTGTCTGTATCGCTAAGAAGCGTAAAATTCAAAGATTCTTTATCAATGAAGCTTTGATGAGTTTTCACACTATCTGGACTTACCCCCAAAACTACCGCATTAAGCCCTGATAAATTTGCTAAATTATCACGAAAATCACAAGCCTCTTGAGTGCAACCGGGCGTTTTATCTTTGGGGTAGAAATACAAAACTACCCAACTTCCCCTAAAATCCTGCAAAGAAATCTCAGCATTATCTTGATTTGGCAAACTAAAATTTGGTGCTTTATCTCCAATTTGCAATTCCATCTTATATCCTTGTTAAGTTTTTTATGATTCTAGCAAATTTATTGACTAATCTCCAATGCCACTTGACAATCCCCAAAAATCTCCAACTTTGTAACTTTAAGTCTATACTTTTTAATTTGCGGAAAATTCTTTGGAATCTCTTTGGCAAAAAACTCTAATGCCTCTTCTAACAATCCAAATTCTTGCATAAATGCTCCGCTCAAAAACTCCCTTAAATCCCTATAATCCAAAAATTCATCTTCATTATTTTTAAAATAAACAAATTCTCCATCAATCCGTATTTTCTGTCGCTTCTCTCTCTCAAAAGGCAAAATCCCAATCACCACTTCAAGCAATAAATTCTCTAAAAAAATCTTATACCACATAAACTACTTTATCCTTGCAAAAACCTTAGAAATCCCCTCCAACACACTCTCATTCATAGCCCTAATAATCTCCTCAAACCCACCTTTTGACACCTCTTTAGTCTCCAAAATCCAAAATTGCTCTATTTGCTCTCCTTTAGTTTGCTCCAACAATGCCTCAAATACCGCAGAATTCAAATTTTCATCATAATGCAAATCCAAAATATAAAGCCTCAAAGTATCAGTCAAAAATTGCTTATCTTTTGCCAACACTATACAATTTTCTCTTGCCACTTTCAACACCAACACATCAAGCAAATTTGGCAAATTATCTATCCAACGATTTTTGGCAAAATATTCAACCTTATTTGGCTCTTTGATATAGGCAATTTTTGAAGTATCAATCTTAGCTTCAGCCTCTATTCCAAGCCACCCATATAGCCCCGTTTTATTACATTTTGCTTCTTTGTGCTCCATCTCAAATTGATAATGATTAATCGGTGCTATCTCTTTGCCCACACAACCACTTAACAATACGCCCATAATCACGCTTATTAACCACATTATTGCTTTCATTTTTATCCTTTATTCGCGAGGTCCTAATTTAACCTTTGTGCTATCAAACAAAAAGCCACTTGGGGAATCCCTAAAATCATCTAAAATACCATTGCCCTTTTGCAATATATGCTGCAAAGCTTTAGAATTTTGCTGCAACTCAAAAAGCAATGGCGTTAGAATAAGCCTCAAATTATAATCTCCCGCTTTTAAACTTTGATCAAAACTATCCCTTACCTTACCGATTTGAAAAATCTCCCCTCTAGCTTCTTTTAGCAATCCATAAAATTCTCCAGAAGACTTAGAAAAATTATCTAATCCCATCTCTATATTATTAAGATTCTGCTCACTAAGAAGCCTATTAAATCTCTCTAGGCTTACTTCCAATTGCCCCATTACTTTTTCAGCTTTCGTCCCCACTTGCTCTATCCAGTTTTCCTTGAATCCCAAAATAGCTTTTTGTGAATCTCCAAAAGGAGCACCCTCTCCTTGTATCAAAGCAAAAAATCCTCCTCCTGTTATCCCTTGCCTCTCTACAACCACCTTGCTCCCTTCATTTAATACAATTTCCTTTTTAACCCATATGATAATCTCTACTTTATCCCCGCTTAATTCATATTGTTTGACAAATCCCACAGGCAAGCCAAGATACTTTACTGGCGTTTCTATCCTAATGCCTGCTGGAAGTTCTTTATTATAAATATAATATTCTCTATATTCGCTAAGATTTCTATCATATTTGCCCATCCACAAAATAAATCCCGCCAAAGCAAACAAAACTATCACGAAAAAACTTCCTAATAAAACATAATTTAATCGTGCTTCCATTCCCCTCTCCTTAAATCTGATACAAAAATAAATCCAAAGAATCTGTGATTTGACTTAACTCCTCCAAACTCCCCTGAAAAAATATTTGCCTATCTCTTAAAACAATCATTCTATCAACCACTCCCTTTACGCTATCCATATCGTGCGTTACCATTACTATGCTAATTCCAAGCAAGTCTCTAAGCTCTTTGATTAATTCATCAAAATGCCTTGCACCTTTTGGATCTAAACCACTTGTTGGCTCATCTAAAAACAATATCTTTGGACTAAGGCACAATGCTCTAGCCAAACCCACTCGCTTTACCATTCCGCCACTTAACTCGCTAGGATAGAGCTTTGCAACCTTAGAATCTAGCCCCACTCTTGTTAGCCAAAAATAAGCGATATTTTCACTTTCATTAGAATTAAAATTCGAATACTCTCTTAAGGGCAAAAGCAAATTATCCAAAACATTTAAAGAGCTAAACAAAGCCCCAAACTGAAAAAGGACGCCAAATTTTAATTTCATCTCCAAAGTTTCTTGAAAATCTAAACGCCAAATATCTTTACCCAAGATTCTAACTTCGCCCTCTAAAGGCTTTTTTAAAAAAATCATTGTATTTAAAAGCGTGCTTTTCCCACTTCCACTTCCCCCAAGAATCGCAAAAATATCGCCCTTATGCACCTCAAAACTAATCTGATTGTGGATAATATTTCCCCCATAACCTGTAATGAGATTTTTTACTTCTATAATATTTTGGATATTTTGCATCTACCAACCCATTTCTGTAAAAATCACCGAACAAATTGCATCAAATGCGATAACAAAAAAAATCGATTCTACGACACTTTTAGTTGTATGCACGCCAATGCTTCTAGTATCTTTTGCCACGCTAAATCCATGAAAACAGCCAATAAAAGAAATAATCAGCCCAAAAAATGGTGCTTTTGCTATTCCCACCCAAAAATGCCTCATATCTACCATTTGCAAAAACCTCTCCAAAAACTGCTCTGTGCTTATATCTAATTGTATTTGACACACAAACATAGAGCCCACAAGCCCAAATAAATCGGCAATAAAAACAACAAGAGGTAAAACACAACAAAGCGCCAACATTCTAGGCACAACCAAAAATGTCATCGGATTAAACCCCATAACACGCATTGCATCAATCTCTTGAGTAGCACGCATCATTCCAATCTCCGCGCTAAAGGCTGATGCACTTCGCCCTGCAATAATAATTGCAGTAATAATCGGCGCCATTTCACGCAAAGTTAGCATAGAACTCATCTCTACAATCAAAATACTTGCCCCAAATTGCCTAAGCTGGATTGAACCCTGATAGGCAATGACAATCCCAATCAAAAAGCACGCCAAAGCCACAATGCCAACGGCTTTAATAAGAGATTCTTGAATAAAATAAAAAGTAGCTTTTAATCGAATGCTTTTGAAATTAATAAAGCTCGCTAAAAAGGTATAAAGAATCTCCCCCAAAAACCCCAAGGACAAAATCAAAGTTTTAATGTTATTTTTAATAATTATAAAACTATCTGAATGGATTTTAATAATATTTTGCGTTAGATTCGTGCTAGATGGAATTTCTTTGGTACTAAGTATTTTGAAAATTTTTTGGCTTTTAGGATTTTGTTGCAATTGATTTTCAAGGATTCTTTGTTGGCTTTCTAATTCCGTTACAAACTCCAACAAAACCCCACCACCACAAAAATCCAAATCAAAATGCTCTCCCAATACAATATTAATCTTAACATTTGTTAATTTAATGGTTTGCAGCTGGGACAAAATGGATTTTGAGATTCTATAATCCCAAATTCCATCAAGCCTAAGAGTGGCGTTTTCCTTTTTTGTTAATACAAGTGAAGCGTTCATTTTATTCTTCAAAAATAAATGGGACTCCCTTGATTACACCGGTTTGAAAAATTTTATCTGTATTTTTGGTAATTTGTGAATAATCTGTTTTTAACTGCCCTGCATCAAGAGTAATATCTCTATAATATTTTTCAAGAACTTTAATTTTCCCCTTCGTATCTCCCGCATCAAGTTTTGCAACTTCATTCATGATTAATTGCGCTTTAATAAACGCTTCTTTTTGGTGAATGGGCGCAAAAATAAGCTTGAGATTCGCCTCTTTTAGCTCTGCATCAACATTCTTTAAATGCTCTCTACAATAAGGACAATCCGGATCTGTTACCACTATTTTGGTAGGAAGATTCTTGCCATCTCCCTTTAGATAAACAAAATCACTCTCCAAAAACCCACCAAAAAGCTGACTTAAAACCTTAGAATCTTTTTGCTCTTTTTCTTTTTGTGCCTTCTCCAAGGCATCTCTCATCATTTGCGTATCTACATTGCTTAATTTTAAAACATTACTAAGCCCGATAAAATACTCTCCATCTTTACTCACAATTACAGGAAAAATATCTCCCCCTTGTGTTTTTCCAATCACAAAAAACATCGAAGGAAAGCTAACCAACTCTTTTTTGAACTCTACTTCTACCTCAACATCTGCGATATTTTTAATACTTTTTTTAAAATTATCTTCCAAACCTGCATTGACAAAAGTCAAGCTACAAGCCAAAATAGCGATTATTTTTTTCATTGCAATCCTTAGAATATAAATTTACCTTAGAAATGAAATATTTTATAATATTCTTGATAAAAAACCAAATAATTTCTTTATCATTTACTGCTTAATATGCATAGGCAATTCCCAAAGAGGCAAAAATATCCCCAATGCCAACCACAAAACAAGCACCCCCAATACAAGTATCATTGCTGGCTCCATCATAGAAAGCAAATTTTCACTTTTGCTTTGCAATTCCTCTTGATGAAGAGACAAAATCACCTCCAAAGCTTCCAAAAATCCCTCTTGATCTTTGGCTCCATGCAAAAGCTGCAAACTCAAAGAATCCCAAACTCCACTCCCCTCAAAACTATCGGCTATCAACATTCCTCTTGCAATGCCTGTATAAATCCCTTGTAATTTTTGATTCAAATAAACATTTGTCACAGATTTAATAGCAATCTCCAAGACTTCTTTTAATTCCAAATTATTCTTATAAAGCCAATAAAATCCTAATAAAAATTGCGAAGTTTGATAAAAATAAAACACTTTCCCCAAAAAAGGTATTTGCAGCAAGAAAAAAGAAAATTTTGTTTTAAAAGCCAAACTTTTATTATACAAATTAACGCACAAAACCAAAAATACCACCACAGCCACCAAAATAAAAAATCCATAATCCAACACCACACTTCGCATAAAAAGCAAACTTTTACTCGCCAAAGGCAAATTAGTATTAAACCCCAAAAACAAACTTTCAAATTGCGGCAAAACAAAAAGAGTAATCCCCAAAAACACTGCTACCATTACCAAAGAAACAAAGAGGGGATACAGCAATATTTTTTTAAGAATCTTATGATTTTTTTGCGTATTTTTAAGCTCTATGATGATAAATTCTACCGCCTCAATTAACCTACCACTTTTTTGCCCCACACCAACCATTGCACAAATAAAGTCAGAAAAACCCGCTTCTTTAAAGCACAATGAAAGCTCTTTGCCCTTATAAAGTGCTTGACAAGTTTTTGAAAACTGCTTTTGGAGCATTTTATTTTTGGTATGCCGCTGGATACTCTCTAGATTCTCCCTCAATGCCAAATTTGCCTTTAAGCCCATTTTAAACTGATAAAACGCACTCAAAACCTCACTAATTTTTGGTTTTTGAAAAATCATTATTTTTTCCAACCAATCCTCTTTGGGCTCAATACTCAAAACAAATATTTTTTGATTACGCAAATTGATTTCAAGCTCTTTTTGGCTTTTGGCGTTAAATTTCTGATGATAAATTTTCCCTTGTTTTTTAAACTTTACCCAAAAAGTTGCCATTATTTTACTACCCTATACACCTCTTTTAAATCTGTAATTCCGCATTCTGCTTTATTGAAAGCCTTTTTTATCAAAGTGAAATTTGGGTTTGCCTGCTCTAGCCTTGAGAGCATTTGTGTTTTTTCTATTTTTTTGAAAATAAAATCCTCCAAATCCTGATTCATCACAAGAATCTCCGCAATAGCTTCCCTTGTATTATAGCCTGTATAATTACATGCTTCACAGCCCCTAGACACATAACCTTCATTTTGCTTTTCTCTGCAATAAATGCATAGTTTTCTCAATAACCTTTGGGCAATGATTCCACTCAATGATTGTGCGATAAAATAAGGCTCAAGCCCCATATCCAAAAGCCTCACAATGGTATCTAGCGAATCATTTGTATGCAATGTAGCAAACACCAAATGCCCTGTAAATGCCGCTTGAATAGCAATTTGCAATGTTTCTTTATCCCTCACTTCTCCTAGAATAATCACATCTGGATCTTGCCTCAAAACATTCCTCAAAGCCCCAGCAAAGCTAATTTTATCACTCATTGCCACTTGGGAAATATGCTTCAAACGATATTCCACCGGATCTTCTAGTGTGATAATTTTTAGATTTCTCTCTTTTAAGATATTTAAAATACCATACATTGTGGTGCTTTTTCCGCTGCCTGTTGGACCTGTGATAAACACCAAACCATAGGGCAAATTAAATAGCTCCACAATGCTCTCTAGCTCACTAGATGAGAACCCCAAATGCTCCAAAGGAATAAGAGTTTTTTGCTTATCTAAGATTCTAAGCACGATAGATTCTCCTTCTATTAGGGGAAGTGTAGAAACACGAAAATCAAAGATTCTTTGCTCTCCTCCTCTTATTTCCAACCCCAAAGAAAATCTCCCATCTTGTGGGATTTTCGTCTCTGTAATGTTTAGATGAGATAAAAGCTTAATACAAGAGCTAAGCGGATTTAAAAGCCAATCTTCCAAACACAAATATTCCACCAAAACCCCATCTATGCGGAAGCGGATTCTCAAACTTTCAAAATCCTTTTCAAAATGCACATCACTTGCCCTTTTATACACAGCCTCTTGCAAAACAAGCTTCACTAGCTCCAAAATACTTGAATGCTCTCCCTTAGAATCTTTAGTTATCTCATAGGGAATTTGCTCCAAAATCTCCTTAAGCCTCTCTTGCCCTTTAAGCCACAAAATCGCCTCTTTGAAATCTTCTTTTGCTATCAATCCAAACTCTATCAAAAAATCCCTAAACAACATTCTTAATGTATCTTGATGAGTTTTATCCAAGGGATTCTTCAAAGCTATGGCAAGCTTATTTTCCTTGTTTTCAACCACAATTGCCCCAAAATGCAACATTTGCTCCACGCTCAACAAAAGTGCGGTTTCTTTGTGAATATCTCTTAATTTAAACAAAGGCACTTTGAGTTTATTTGCCGCTTCTTCAAAAAACTCTTTTTGTTCTGCAAGGCTAATAGAATCCAGCTTGAACTCTCCATTAAAATAATCATAGATTTGTTTCAAATCTTATCTCCTTGCATTTTTTCTAGCAAATTAAATAAATTTTCATCATATTGTGTTTGCAAAAATTTCTCTAAAATGCTAATGGCTTCTTGCTTCTTGCCTTCTAAATACAAGCTTTTTGTGAAAATCTCCCAACTCTCCGGATTCTTAGGATTCTCATAATTAGCCCTCAAAGCTAAATTTTTAGCCGCTCTGTAATCTGAATTAGCAAAATATTCTCTTGCTTCTTTTAATGAATCTTTATTCTCTTCTTTAAGATGACTTCTAAGCACTATTTTTTTATTTTCAAAAGCTAATTTTTCTTGAATTTTAGGATTAGGAATCGGATTAGAAGATAAATAATCCATTGCCACCCAGCCCCTTGATATTTGCAAAAACCCATTTTGCACGCCCCAATACTCACAAATTTTAGTATTCTTTTGCAAAACACCCCAAATAGCAGATTCTAAGCTAGGCTTTTCTCGGATATTAAGCGTCTTAGCACTCACATACCAACAAGCCTTAGGGGGAGTTTCTTTTGTTTTTGGCGTCCCCAAAAATCCAACCCCAATCAAAAATCCCCCAACAACAATAAACAACATTGCAACCCTCAACATTTATTCTCCTTGCATTAGCTGATAGCCCAAAGATTTCAAACTAAGATTTTCTTGTATCTCTTGAGAAATGATTTTTGGCTCAATAATAAAAACAATCTCCTCTGTTCTTTCTATATCTTGCGAATAAGAAAAAAGAGGCTTAATAAGCGGGATACTTCCCAAAACCGGAATCTTATTTTCTATTGAAGAAATATTTTTAGAAATCAAGCCGCCCAAAACAATCTTTTGATTGTTTTTTACACTCACAATTGAAGAAAGTTGATTAGTGGTTAAGTTTGGGGGAGATTCAAAAGCAGTGGCTGGAATCTCTGTGCGATTCTCTTTGGTTTTGGTGATTGAAGGATTGATTTTTAGCATAATTTCATCGCCAAAAATTACCGGAGTAATATCCAACAAAACTCCCGCAAAAATACTTGGATATTCATTATCTGTATTAGTTAGCGTAGTTTGTGCGTTTGTATTTTGATAAATCGAGCTTTTTTGATAACGCAAAATATCTCCCACACTAATCATTGCAGGTTGATTATTGAGCGTCAGCACTTTGGGATTTGAGATTGATTCAACCTTACCATAAGTTTTTAAAAACTCTATAATACGATTAAGACTTAGTCCTTGTGAAAAAATATTAATCCCGTATTGCAAGGCATTTGAACCATTTTGACCGACAATATTTATCCCACTCACATTACCAACCTCTCCACCTCCTCCAAAACTCGCCCCTTCGCTAAAAGCAGGAATCATAACATTTTGTATATTGTATAATCCATCCCAATTAATCCCCGTAGTATCAGAGTGCGTGTGCGTAATACTTAGGATATGCACATCAATAAGCACTTGCTGCTGAAGTCTTTGATGAAGTTTTTGGATATAAGCTTCCACCCTCTCCAAACCCTCCTTATCCCCTCTAACACTAACCAAGCCTGCCCCCTTATTAATCACCACATAAGATTCTTGAGAATCTTCTTGCACTCCTAATATTCCCAAAATTTCAAGCTTAATTGTCTCCCAAAAATTAAACCCATCTTCACTTGTAATATTAATCCCTGATTTGCTCGGTGTCTGTGAGGAATTTTCGCTCCCCACATAAGCATAATTTGGAAATCTTGAAAAATTATCCTCATTATTAATAGACACAGAAGTATTGCTGCTACCTTGTCGATTAGTGCTAACATAATTGATTTTAAAAACTTTTGTGTCTTTTGTTTTGAGTGTCAAAATATGATTTGCATAAGAATAATGCAAGTTGGCTTGGCTAAAAAGCAAATCAAAAACAAACTCCAAATCTTTTTGTTTAAAATTAACCATAGTTAAGTTTTTATCCAAATGTTCTTTTACCTCATCATCTCCATAAACAACGCTAAAAGAGCAAGTGTTGGCAAACTCGCTTAACACCTCATAAATCTTAACTTCAAAATCCTGCAAAGTCAAATCAAAAACACGATTTTCACAAGCAAAAGAAACACTCACACACAAAATCCACCCATATATTATTCGCATAAAAATTCTCAAAAAAATCTCCTAGTTTTTTCCAAACAAATCGTTTTGATTTCTTGGTTTTCATTTTCTAAAATTACACATTTCTCTTGGATTTGCATTACTTTAAATCCCTCTATTTCATCTCCAAAAATCAACCATTGTCCATTAATTTTTGCCCTATCTTGCATCACTCCAAAAAGCCTCATTTCACTCTCTTCATAGAAAAAAGGATCATATCCAAACACAAACCCCGCCAAAATCAACAAACCTCCAATCTTTTTCATTGCAAAACCCCATAAAGTGCCTCAAGATTCATAAAAAACTCCAAATTCTTCTTTTTGGGATAAATTGAAGCACCCTTAATCTCCAGCATTTGCAAATTTTCTAATTCTTCCAAAAACAAAAAGGCTTCTTTGAAACTTCCCTCTCCATACAACAAAAACCCCTCGCCTTCTTGCTGGATTACAAAAGTGTTCAAAAAATACTTTTTCCCTAAATCGTTTAGTGCCAAAAAGTGATTAAAATTGCCTTGCAATCTCTCTTTTTGCTTTTCTTGTAGCACAATAGAATCTTCTAATTTTTGAATTTCGCTCTTTAGCTCTTTATCTCCATAAACTTTTGGGATAGGGGGCTGCTCTTGCAAAGATAAAAGTTGTCGTTCTAAATCCAATTTAGTTTGCTTTATAATCAAAAAATAATTCCAAGCCCTATCATAAATTAACATAAATGTTAAGGCAAAAAAACACAAAAAAGCAAGCACAAAAATCAAAATCATCTCTCTTTTGCTTTTGGTTTCCAAAAAAGATTCAATTTTCTTTAGAATTTCTTTCACACCGCAATCCTTACAAAATAAAAAGAATCGATTGCTTGAATAACCTCTAATTTCCCCAATTTTTCTTGCTCTAAGATTTTCAAAAATTCCGCACTCCCCTCACCAACTAGCAAAAATTCAAAAATATTTTTATTTGCGTGAAAATAGGCGATTTTTACATCTTGAATCTGCAAATACGAACTAATCTGCTCAAAAAACGATGATATTCTAGGACTAGTGGGCAAAAATCGCTGCAAGAATGCTTCATTTTGCGCAAAAACTTCTTGTAGTTTTTGATGCTTCTGCTCCAAAGCCAAAATTTCTTTTTGAAGGGCAGAATAGTTTTGCACTTGCAATTGTTGAGTGTCTTTTTGTTTTTTGATTTGTTCTTGTAGATTCTTGCAATTTTCGCCCTCCCACAAAGCCCAAGCAAACAGCAACAAAGGATAAAATACTCCACAAATTCCTCCAACTACCATAAACGACAAAAGCTTGCCCACTCTTTGTTTTCTAAGAGGAATTTCCTTTTGTATGGGATTAAAGTTAAATTGTTCCTCCAAAGTCAAACTTTCCCAACTTTGCTCTAAAATCTCTATTTTAGAAGAATATTTTTGAAATTCTTTCTCATTGCCCTTATCAAGAGACCAAAAATAAAAAGCTGCATTAGGGTAATTTTGGCTAAATTCCATCATTCTAGCCATTGCATCTTCCAAAGCATTAAACTGCCGCAAATAAATCATCTTATCTTTAAAATAACCAACAAGCATAAACTCCGTGCCACAAAATGTATTTTCTACAATAAAAAATTGATACTCTTTGTTGGCATTTAACATTTGCGAAGTAAAAAATACAGGGTGGGTTAAAAAATCTTCAGAATCTTGAGTGTAGCCTTGCAATGCTTCTTTGTTTAGCAACAAACAATAAAAATTATTTTGGATTTCAAAATATCTTAAAAAATATTCACAATCCATTTTAAGATTGAGAATCTTGCAAATTTTCTCTTCTAAAAAATCCTCCAAATTCTCCCTATCACATTCTTTGGTAGGCAAAAAATAAAAAACTATCTCTTTCCCAGAAAAAAATCTAATCACCCCTCCCCTTTCATTGATTTTATTCCAAATTTTTATAATAATACTACTTAAAAAAGTTTAAAATTATTTAACTATTTTAAAATATCAGGGGACATTATGCCCACAAAAAAAGCCTTTAGCCTAATAGAAATTATCATTTTTATTGCTGTTTTAAGCATTCTTATGACTACACTTCTACAAAGTGTTGCATTAAATTTATCCGCAGATAATCATCAATCCCAAGAATTGATATTACAAAAAGTTACTATTTGCAACAAAATCGATTCTCAATGTGTCTATTCTTCAAATATTCAAGAAATTTTATATCCTTATGAAGTTAATGCTACAAAATGAAACAAGCTTTTAGTCTAATAGAAATCACAATTGTGCTTGGAATATTAGGAATTATTGGAGTAATTAGCGGTTTTTCTTTGCTTAAAATCTACCAACATCACACCCCCATACAAAAAAATATAAAACACCAACTACAAACCCAAAATGCCCTTTTGCAAGTCAAAAAGATTCTACAAAACTCCATACAACCAAGCCTAATGCTTGACACTCAAGAATCCCTTAGTAGCTCTCCATTAAACCTCAAAAACAAAACATTGATTTTTTATCCCAAAATCCGAGAAAAAATCTCTATTGGAAGCTACTCAATACCTTGTTTGCATGGATTTTTTGACCCTAAAACACTCCAAATTAACGCCCATCTTTCTTTAGAGTTTTTAGCCATTCACAGAGATTCTACTGCCTCATTAAACCAAAAATGCACTTCCTATACCCATTCTCTTGAAGCACTTTTTGTGTTACAAAATTTCACAGCCCCAAAAGATTTCTACTCCCAAGAATACAAAGCCAAAATTCTACATTTAGATGCCACCTCTATGCAAAGCACTATCCCTATCTTTTTGCAAACACATAAAAATGCCAACCTTTCTTTATTGCCCAAAATATATTTTCTATCCCAACCCTCTATGCTTCATTTTAATGATTCTCTTTCTTTGGTAACAAAAGACAAAACCTATCTCTTAGCCAAAAATCTTGATTCCTTTTATCTCTCTCAAAATGATTTAGGCATTATCCTAAAACTCTGCACAAATCACCAAAGCCAAAAAATCTGCATAGAAGATTTCATCGCAAAAGAAACCTTATGAGAGCTTTTGTGTTATTGCCTTTGATACTTTTTGTTATCCTTGGTGCAATGGTTTTATGGATTTCCCTAAAGCAAGAATCCCTCACTCAAGAAATCTCCACCCAACACACTCACACCAAATGGCTTTCTTTGTATATGGTTTCTTTTAAAGAAGCATTAAAAGATGAGATTGCCAATAAAAACTTAGAATCTCAAGGCTTTCAAACCTTTTCTATGACCATAGATAACCACTTTCATTATACTGCCATTATCAAAAAATTCGATTCTAGCTTGACAAAAAATAATCTTTATTTTGTTGATATTTTTGGAATCTATCAAGATGATTTTCAAACCTTTTCTCTACAAAAAGATTTTATTTTAGTTTTAGATGATTTTTAATAAAGTTATTTGCTTTAAATTAACTTTGATAAGGTGTTTTTATGAAATGGACGAAATTTGACACGCGTTGGATGCTTTCACTTTTTGGAACAGCAGTTGGAGCAGGGATTTTGTTTTTGCCCATTAGAGCAGGGACGGGGGGATTTTGGCCTGTTGTTGTAATGACAATTTTAATTTTTCCTATGGTGTGGCTTTCTCACAGAGCCTTAAGCCGCTTTGTCAATGAATCCCAAAGCGTTGAACACGACATTACTCACGCAGCTGAAGAGTATTGGGGTAGAAATACAAGCTTTTTTATTACCATTTTGTATTTCTTTGCAATCTATCCAATCTGTCTAGCTTATGGTGTTGGCATTACTAACACTTTTGCAAGCTTTTTTATCAACCAACTGCAACTAACTAGCCTTTATGATTCGCAAACTATGCAGCTTTATCCAAGTGTTAGAGCGATTTTGGCTTTTGTTTTGGTAAGTGCGATGATGTCTATTATGCTTCTCAAAGAAGAAACTATTACCAAAGCCTGTAACATTTTAGTTTATCCACTTTGCTTGGTGCTTTTTGCTTTTTCTTTTTATCTCATTCCACATTGGAAGCTAGAAATTATCCAAACTGCTCCAAGTGCAAAAGATTTCATTGAGGTTGTTTGGCTAACTTTGCCTGTGCTTGTTTTTTCTTTTAATCACTCTCCAGCAATTTCTACTTTTACTTTAAGTGTGCGTAGAGAATATGGGGAAGCCTCTAGTCAAAAGGCAAATCAAATTCTTTTTAGAACCGCTGTTATGCTTCTAATTTTTGTTATGTTTTTTGTTTTTTCTTGTATTTTATGCCTAGATTCTACGGATTTCCAAGCAGCTAGAGAGGCTAATATACCTATTCTTTCTTATTTTGCCAACAAACTAAATGTCCCATTTATCGCTTATGGTGCGCCACTAGTTGCTTTTTTGGCTATTGTTACTTCTTTCTTTGGGCATTATTTTGGTGCTTATGAGGGCTTAAATGGAATTTTACGCAAAGCCATTAAAATGTCTGGCAACGAAAACCCAAATATCAAAGGCATTAAAATCTTTAGCACAATCTTTATGTATGTTACAATCATTGTTGTAGCCTATTTAAATCCTAGCATTTTGGGCTTTATTGAAGATTTAGGCGGTCCTATTATTGCAATGATTTTGTTTATTATGCCAATGATAGCTATTTGGGGAGTGAGTAAGCTCAAAAAATACAAAAATCCTGCGTTAGATATTTTTGTCATTATCACAGGGATTCTTACAATCACAAGCGTAGTTTATAAACTCTTATAATTATGAGCAATCTTAGTATTTTCAAAATCGGTGTTGGACCTTCATCCTCTCACACTCTAGGTCCAATCATCGCTGCTAACACTTTTTGTAAGCTATTAGAAAACAAGAATCTACTTGAAAAAACACACCAAATAAACTGCACACTCTTTGGTTCTTTAAGCCTTACAGGCAAAGGGCATTTAAGCGACAAGGCTTTGCTTTGGGGGTTAAGCGGTATAACCCCCAAAGAAATCACTGCTTCTGTGCAAGAAAAAATACTCAAAGGCGTTTTTGAAAATAAAACCCTAAATCTCTTTGGCAAAAAAGAAATTTCTTTTGTCTATGAAAAAAACATTCATTTTTGCAATGATTTCTTACCGCTGCATGAAAATGCGATGGAATTTTGTGCTTATGGGGATGACAAAAAACTCTTGCTCCAAGAGAGATATTATTCCATAGGTGGTGGATTTATAAAAGATCAAATGCAAATGCAACAAGATAGCACCACACAAGCCACCAACCAACCACTGCAAATCAATAATGCAAAAGAACTCATACAAGCCGCCAAAAAACACAAAAAAAATCTCTCGGGAATCTCTTTGCTTTATGAAAAGCAGTTTCACTCTCTAAAAGAAATTAAATCCTATTGTTTGGGAATCTGGGAAGTTATGCAAGATTCTTACCACCAAGGTTGCCACCCAAAAAATCTTACCCTCCCAGGACCCCTTAACCTCCACAGGCGAGCAAAAGGACTTTATGAAAGAATCCACCCCACCACAGACCCATTTGGAATCTTAGATTATATTAGCCTTTATGCTATTGCCATTGCAGAAGAAAATGCAGGGGGAGGCAGGGTGGTAACAGCACCGACAAATGGGGCTTGTGCAGTAATTCCTAGCGTAATGCTTTATCTAAAAAATCATAGTGTTGGCTTCAATGATTCTTTGGCAATAGATTTTTTGCTTGCTGCAATGATGATAGGCTCTCTTTACAAAAAAAATGCAAGCATTAGCGGAGCTGAAGCAGGTTGTCAAGCCGAGATTGGCTCGGCTAGCTCTATGGCAGCAGCTGCTATGGTAACCATACTTGGAGGCAATATAGAACAAGCTTGCAATGCCGCAGAAATTGCTATGGAACACCACTTAGGACTAACTTGCGATCCTGCTTTTGGATTAGTGCAAATTCCTTGTATAGAGCGAAATGCTTTTGGAGCCATTAAGGCAATTAGTGCTGCTAGAATGGCAATGACCCGCAAAAGTCGCCCAGTAGTTAGCCTTGATAATGTTATTGCAACCATGTATCAAACAGGTAAAGATATGAATGCAAAATACAGAGAAACCGCTCTTGGTGGGCTTGCAAAAACACTAAGCAAGAGTGTGTGCTAAGGAAACAAATGCAAATTTTTATTTGTGGAAGTCATACCGATGTTGGAAAAACCTCAGTAAGTGCGGCATTGTGTTATGCTTATGGATTTGAATATTTTAAGCTTATTCAAGCAGGAATCCCAACAGATAGCCAAAAGATTCAAGAACTTAGCCCAAAAACCAAAATCCACCCTCAAGGAATTTTGCTCAAAACTCCAGCAAGCCCACATATTGGCATGCAAAGAGAAAATATCAAATACAATGGCTTAGAAATCCCTTTGCCTCACTCTAATCATCTTTTAATAGAAAGCGCGGGCGGGCTTTTTACCCCTTTGGATTCTAAAATGTGTATGATTGATTATTTGGAAAAATATCGTTTGCCTACATTTTTGGTAGGTAGCTACTATCTTGGTGGAATCAATCATATTTTGCTAAGCATTGAGGCACTCAAACAAAGAAATATAGAAATTTTAGGGCTCATTATATCCAAAGAACAAAATCCGCAAATGGACGATTTTATCCAAAACTACACCCAAATCAAAATAGCCCATTTCCATACTTATACGAAGGATTTTCAAATTCAAGCCCAAAACTTAAAACAAGAACTAGAAGAAAATCAAATTTTAATTTCAAAATAACATTCCTCATAAATTTACAAGCAATATTTTAAGAGATAAAACGCTAAAATAGCAAAAAAATTATTTAAGGTTATAACAATGAAGCTTAGACTCCCACATGCACCTTATATCGGTAACAAAATAGCACTTGATCTATCAAACTGCGGATTTGTCAATGTCTTACACGGAATTGAGCCTATTAGCAAAATTGCACAAAAATTTATTGAAGAAGATATCAAAGAAGAAATGCGAATTGAAGAAAAAGCAAGAGAAATTTTAGAAGAAAATTTAGATGAAATCGAGTTTATGCAAGCTGATGAACACCAACTTTTTTGGAAAATCAAACATAAACTTGCCGAGAATCAAAACTTTATTTTAAATTGGGAAGATCGTTATAATAATCTTGCACATAAAATCCTAGATGAACTCTATGATGAAGATTTGATTGAATTTTCAACTTCTGAAACACGCGTCAAGAATATTATATTCAAAGCCATTGATAGCTATACAAAAATTTATAATGAAATTGAAGAAATTGTGAATGAAAAAATTAGCAATTACAAACGCAAAATTATTTTTGGCTCTGAAGAATACGACTTGATTTTTGATAGACTTTATCAAGAAGAGCTAAAAAAGAAAGGATTCTTATAATGGAGACTTTAGAAAATGCTTGGATTTATTTAGAAAATGGAATGTTTTTTGAGGCTAAAAGTTTTGGAGCAAGTAAAACATCTGTTGGCGAACTTGTTTTTAATACTTCAATGACAGGCTATCAAGAAATCACGACAGACCCTAGCTATGCAGGACAATTTATCTGTTTTACAATGCCAGAAATCGGGATTGTAGGGACAAACCCACAAGATATGGAAAGCAAAGGCGTTTTTGCAAAGGGCATTTTATGCCACCATTATAATTCTTTTTATTCTAATTTTAGAGCCGATGAAAGCTTAAGCAGTTTTCTCAAAAAGCACGATGTAATGGGGCTTTGTGAAATAGATACAAGAGGTATCACACAAACCCTAAGAAAACAAGGGGCGATGATGATGGTTGCCTCCACAGAAATTTCTGACAAAGAAGAACTAAAAAAGATTTTAGAATCTTCCCCTAGAATCGAAGAAATCAATTATATCCAAGAAGTAAGCACCAAAGAATCCTATCCACACAATGAAGGAAGATTTGACTTCTCTACAATGGACTTTTCACGCCCTAAAACCGACCAAACAATCCTAGCCATTGACTTTGGTATCAAAAAAAGCATCTTAAGAGAGCTAGTTAATGCCGGTTTTAATGTAAAAGTAATTCCACATAATTTTGACGCTAAAGCCTTGATTGCACAATACCAAAACAAAGAGTTTGATGGAATCTTTTTGTCCAATGGTCCCGGAGATCCCCAAGTTTTGACAAAAGAAATCGCAGAAATCAAAAAACTCATTGAAGCAAAAATACCACTTTTTGCAATCTGCCTAGGACATCAATTATTATCCCTAGCGCAAGGTTATCCGACCTACAAACTCAAATTTGGACACCATGGTGGCAATCACCCTGTAAAAAACCTATTCACCCAACAAATTGAAATCACCGCTCAAAATCACAACTATTCAATTCCAGAATCCATTCAAGAAATTGCAGAAGTTACCCATAGGAATCTTTTTGATGGAACTATCGAGGGAGTAAGATACAAAAATGCCCTTATTTGCTCACTTCAACATCACCCAGAAGCTGGACCCGGTCCGCTAGAATCCACCGCACTTTTCAAGGAATTTGCACAACTTTTGCAAACTTCAAAAGCCTAGGGGGCTTTTTGAAAAATCCTCTCCAAACAATTTTGCAAGAACTCAAAGATTCTTCAAATTTTCGCACACTTTTTGCCCAAAAACACCAAGATTTAGAAATCCAAAAAAATGGAAAATGGCTTTTTAATCTTGCTAGTAATGATTATTTAAATCTTGCTAACAACCAAGAATTTATTCATGAATTTTTAGATTCTGAACTTTTCAAAAAAAATTGCTTTTTTAGTAGCTCTTCCTCGCGAAGTTTAAGCGGAAATTTTGAAATTTATGAGGCTTTTGAAAGCCATTTGGAATCCCTTTATCACAAAAAAGCTCTACTTTTTAATAGCGGTTATCACGCAAATGTTGGGATTTTGAATGCTCTCTCTAGGCTTAAGAATGTCTTATTTTTGGCTGATAGAAGTATTCATGCAAGCCATATTGATGGACTAAAATCCTTTAGCAAAATATCTTTAAAACGCTTTTTGCATAATGATATGCAAGATTTAGAGAAAATTTTAGAAAAAAACGCCAACAATTTTGAATTGATTTTTATTTTAAGTGAAGGGCTTTTTAGCATGGAGGGAGATTTTGCGAAAATAGAATCTCTCATTGCCCTAAAAAATCGCTTTGAAAATGTTTATCTTTATATCGATGAAGCCCATAGTATAGGTAGTTTTGGGGAAAATGGTTTAGGTATTTGCTATCCCTATTTGAAGGACATTGATTTTATTATTCTCACCTTTGGCAAAGCTCTAGCCTCTATGGGTGCTTGTGTGCTATGCAATCAAGATTTCAAAGATTATTTTATCAACTTTGCAAGAAGTCTTATTTATTCCACTGCATTACCGCCTGTTAATATAGCTATGAGCTATTTTGCTTTTTTGCATTTGCCAAAACTTCATCAAGAAAGAAAAAACCTTGCCAAACTTAGTTTTGACTTCAAAAGCTCTTTACAAGAAGCTACAAACTATGAAATTATAGGAGATTACAATATCTTAAGCCTTATCCTCAAAGAAAATCAAAAAGCGGTATTTTTCCAAAAAGAATTAGAAAAAAGAGGGTTTTTTGCTCCCGCCATAAAACCGCCAACAATTCCAAATAATCGTGCTTGTTTGAGGTTTTCACTCACACAAAAAATGCCCTTTAGCAAACTCCAATCACTCCATCACATTTTAAAAGAAATTGATAATGAATATATATCAAGAACTTAATAATAATAAAAATATCTTATTAATTTTTGGAGGTTTTGCATCTCATCCTACGCATTTCAAAAACTTTATCCCCAAAAATTATGACTGGATTTTGGTTTTTAACTACCAACATTTGAAATTTGAAATATTAAACAATCTACTCTCATCCCTCCAAGATAAAACATTTCATCTTTTTGCTTTTTCTATGGGAGTTTGGGCGGCAAATTTATTTTTAAATTCTACACAATGCCCTTTAAAATTCATTTCAAAAACTGCTATAAATGGCACAGAATATGGGATTGATGAAACCTATGGAATCCACCCAAAGCTTTTTGCACTAACCCAAAAAAGATTCAATTTAGAATCCTTTAAAAACAATCTTTTTGGAGAACACCTACCCAAAACACAAAATTTTACCTTTTTAGAAGAATCTTTGCTAAAAAAAGAATTACAATTTTTCTTAGATCATAGGAAAATCATCGAAAATCAATTCCCGTGGGATAGGGTTATTATTTCTCTCAAAGATGAGGTATTTTTCACAGAGATTCAAGAAAACTTTTGGCACTACAAAGGCTATCAAAACCAGATTTCTAAAATTCAAGCTCCGCATTTTGTCTTTTTTGATTGGGAATTTTATGCTAAAATCTAAGCTCCAAAAAACCTTTTTAAAAGCCCAAAATACCTATACTTCAGCCGCTATAATTCAAGAAAAAATGCAAAATACTCTGCTTGAAATTTTAATGAAACACAAACAAAAAATCCATTTTCAAAATATTTTAGAACTTGGTTGTGGCAATGGTAGCTTCTCAAAAAAAATTTGCAATCTTTTGACATTCGAACATTTTTTGGCATTAGATATTGTAGATTTTTCCAAAGAATTTGTGGGAGAAAAAATTCAATTTTTGCAATTTGATATGGAAAATATAAAAATGATAAAAAATTTTTATCAAAATTTACCATTTGATTTTATCGCCTCTAATGCTGCATTGCAATGGTGCAATCAAAACATTCTTCTTCCCAAACTCTCTTCACTTGCTTGCAAAAATGCGTATTTACTCTTAGGCATTTTTGGCACAAAGAATCTCTTTGAAATCAAAAAATTTCTAGGCGTTGGCTTAGAATATTTGGATATCCATCAATATTATGATATTTTGAAAAAAGATTGGGATATTTTAGAATGCTTTAGCACTTTAGAAACTCTGCATTTTCACACACCAATTGAAGTATTTAGGCATCTAAAAAACACGGGTGTAAATGTTTATGGAGATTCTTTTATTCTTACAAAAAAGCGACTTTTAGCCTATCAAGAGTATTTCAACAATCAACTAACTTATGAGCCTATTTATCTTTTAGCACAAAAAAGGTAGAATCTATCAAATAATATCAACTATAAATTTGAGGCAAAAAATGGGAAATATAATTATCCAAACCAAACAACATTTGCAAAATGCAAAAAATGATTTTTTCACGCCTTTTATGCTAAAACTTGCTATTTTGCCTTTGGTGATTTCTTTGCTTTTTTGGGCAATTATCTTTTATTTTTTTGGTGATAATTTATTCTTAGAATTATATGATTTTATCCGCCCAGATTTAGCCATTGAAACTTCTTGGTTATCTTGGATTCAAAGCATATTAGATTTTATCATCAAAGCCACTCTTTTTATCGTGCTTTTTGTTAGTTTTTTGGTATTAAGTCTTCTTAGCAATCTTATCATTTGTTCATTTTTGACTCCATTAGTGGTAAATTTCATCCATAAGCGGCATTACCAAAATATCCAAATTGCACCTGATACTAGCTTATTTTCTTCAATCTTATCGCTTGTATGGATTTATTTGGTATATGGATTTTTCTTGCTTATTTTAATTCCTTTTTATTTTATTCCTTTTGTGGGGACGCTTTTTGTCTTACTTCCAAACTATTGGCTATTTTCAAAAACGCTCTCTCAAGATGTCGGAGAAAATATTTTCAAAAAAACAGAATTTAAAACCATAAAAAAAACTTACAAAACTTCCATAAGAAGCTTAATTTTGCCACTTTATGGATTAAGCCTCATTCCTTTTTTAAATTTTTTCATTCCCTTTTTTGCTCTTGCAGCTTTAACACATTTATTTTTTACTATCAAACAAGGAGATTAATCTATGGAAGTGCAAATTGAAAGAGCTGTTTTAAGTTCCATTTTTTTTGACCCCGAACAACTTGATAATGCAGCAGAGATTCTTAGTCCAGAGGATTTTTTATACACTCCAAATCAAAATATTTTTGCTGCTATGCTTGAATTACGAAAACTAGATATGCCCATTGATGAAGAATTTATCCTCAAAAAATCCACCAAATCTCGCCCTATCTCACAAGAAGAAATTTTAAATATTCTAGCAACTAATCCCATTAGCGACCTTAATTCTTATATCAATGAAATCAAAGAAGATTCTACCAAACGCAAATTGCATTCTTTGGCAATGAAAATCAATGAAGCAAGCAATGAAGCAGACCACCCCGTTAAAGATATAATAGACTATCTCCAAAGCGAGCTTTATAAGATTACAAATGTGCATGAAAATAGAGAATTTAAAGATTCCAAAGAAGTTACAATCTCTACTTTAAAATATATTGAAGAAATGAAACAAAAAGGAAACTCCGTCCTTATTGGCGTGGATACTGGCTTTCATTCTCTCAATGAAAAAACCACCGGTTTTGGCAAAGGTGATTTAATCATCGTAGCAGCTCGTCCAGCAATGGGAAAAACTACACTTGTTTTAAATATGGCACAAAAGGCACTTGACACAGGAAGAGGAGTGGCGTTTTTTAGCCTTGAAATGCCAGCAGAACAATTGATGTTAAGAATGCTTTCTGCTAAAACTTCTATTGCCTTGCAACACTTAAGAGTAGGGAATTTGCAAGATGATGAATGGCAAAGACTAACTCACGCTGCTGATGTTATGTCAAATGCACCGCTTTTTATTGATGATAATAGTTTATTAACCATTCATCAATTTCGCACAAAAATGCGTAAAATCAAATCCAAACACCCAGAAATTGGACTTGCAGTAATTGATTATTTGCAGCTTATGAGCAGTGCTGATGGCAAAAAAGATAGACATCAAGAAGTAAGTGAAATAAGTCGCGGATTAAAAATGATTGCAAGAGAGCTTGAGATTCCTATCATTGCTTTATCACAACTCAACCGAAGCCTTGAATCAAGAAGTGATAGACGCCCTATGCTTTCAGATTTACGAGAATCTGGCTCCATAGAACAAGATGCGGATATTATTCTTTTTGTTTATCGCGATGCGGTTTATAAGCAAAAAGATGAAAAAGAAAAAGAAGAAGCCGCAAAAAAAGAAGGCAAAGAATACAAATCAAACTTCATTCCCAAAAATGAAGAAGAGGCAGAAATTATCATTGGCAAACAAAGAAATGGTCCAACAGGAGTGGTAAAACTTACTTTCCATAAACATTGCACGCGTTTTGTAGATAGCGCAGATTCTAGGAACACATTAGAAATTATCTATGAATCCGCAGCACAAAACACACAAACACAATTTACACCGCCCCCTAATGACAAAGATAATATGAATATAGAAGCTCCGATTATTTAACTTTAAGATAGAGACGCAAAAATGGCTAAATTATCTACAAGCCTTAGATGACTATCCAAACGCCATTTTAAGCCTTGTTTGAAAAACTTCCTATCCTTGCAACATAGATTGTTTATTTTGCACTTATTATCCAAATTTGCAAGATTATGCGTTTTGATGAAATAGCGTTTTAGGGATTATAATCAATATTTTGCAAATAATGGAACACCTTTTGCTTACTTTTTCTTAATTTTTTTATAATTTTTAGAAAAGGTAGGCAAATGGCTAGTATATCTAATACCTACAACAATTATATGGGTGCTTACACAAGCCTATATAGTAATTCTAATAAAACTTCTAATACTCAAGATAGCCTTTCACCTTTACAAGATAATACAGAACAAACAAATTTAAGCGATAGTGAGATTTTAGACAAGATAAGTAATCAAACACGCTTTTATCAAGAGAGCTGAAGGGACTCTAGAAATATAGTTATAGTTCGTGGATTATGTGATGTTGAAACATTGCGTTTAAGTGCAGGAACTTTCTACGATGAGGACAAAGGCTTTATTAGCAAGATTGACACTAAACTACAAGAAAAATCTACTAAAAACATTACTCTACAAGAAGTAGAGGAAGCACAAGAATTTCTAAATAAGCAAATGGATAATGTTATGCTAGAGCTTTACAAAAAGAATCCTGAGCTTATGGAAAGCACTATGAAAAGAAGCTATGATTTTTACGCTAATGATGGCTTAAAAGATAATTATAAACCTAGTGAGGAAATAGCTAATCTACAATTTGATAAAAAAATACAAGATTTATTATTGGAATATAGTATAAGAACAGAGGGAGGGGAACTCGATAAAAGATTTGAAGGGTTTTTAACAAGATTACAAAATGGAACTCAAGATGCCTCAAGCGATACGGGTATAGCAGGCACTATAACAATGGCAGTTGGTGTATATAGGAATGAAAAAATGGCAATGAGTGGTTATCACTTTTTTTCTCAAGTTACAGATATGCTCTCTCCCGCACAACAAGAAAAGATTACAGATGCAATCTCTAGTGTATTGTCTTTTTATTCTCGCTCTAACTCAATAGATATTAATGGCACTAAAGTATCTTGGGAAACACAAGGGGAAGATGTTTATAGTGTTTATGGCTATGGTTCTAATATTACTATGTCATCTTGTATTGATGTAAAAATAGAATATAATACTTCTAACGATGATTTTTTACTCCCTTTGAATGCTAAAAATTATAACTTTGATACTACCCAAAGTATTTTTGATATACTCAATCAAAAAGAAAAACTAGAAAAGGAAAATCAAGACTTGAAAAGCAAACAAGCAATAGAAGCATATAACTATGGCAATGGATATTCTAGCACTTTAACTTCTAAAACTTCTAAAGAAATAGATAGTTTCATTAATCAAATGATCAAGGAAGCAAAAGCATAATGCAAAAAATGCTTTTATTGCGCATTTTTTTGCTTGTTTGTATAACAAACTTTGCTTTTGCTTTTAGTGTTAAATCTCTACAAGAACTCCACAATCAAAATGTTATAAGGCAGCAATGAGTATTATTGCTATTTTTGGATTGCTAGAATCTCATTTATTTTTGATAGAATCTTGGGGTTAATTCCATAGCAAATTTTAAGACAAACAAAAAAGAATCTTCATTCAATGCAACAGAATTTCACGCTTCTTAAAAAGTAAAAAGATTCTTATCTAAAATTATTCTATTCTATGAAATTCTTTGCTATACTCTAGCAAAACTTCTTACAAAAGGATTCTTATGAAAATTACCTACACACTTACCGATGAATCTCCAGCACTAGCAACTTATTCGTTTTTGCCTATTGTCAAAGCATTCTTAAAAAAAGCAAATATTGAAGTTGAAACTTCAGATATTTCACTTGCTGCTAGAATCTTGGCACAATTCCCAGAAAATGGCTACAAAGACGAATTAACCTTGCTTGGTAATTTAGTAGAAATGCCTGATGCAAACCTCATCAAAACCCCTAATATTTCTGCTTCTATACCTCAACTAAAAGCAGCGATTAAAGAATTGCAGCAAAAAGGTTTTAAAATCCCTGATTTTCCTGATGAACCGCAAAATGATGAACAAAAAACGATTAAAGAAAAATATCAAAAAGTGCTTGGCTCTGCTGTGAATCCTGTTTTGCGTCAAGGAAATTCTGATAGACGCTGCACAAAAGCCGTAAAAGAATATGCCAAAAAAAACCCTTACAAAGTAATTCCTTTTGATAAAAACTCAAAAAGTCGAGTTTCTTATATGCAAAAGGGAGATTTCTTTGATAATGAAAAAGCAATTTTAATCCAAAATCCAACTACTGCAAAAATTGAATTTATCGATAACAATGGCAAAAGTATCGTATTAAAAGAAGGATTAAAATTAGAAAAAAATGAAATTTTAGATGCGACTTTTATGAGTGTGGCGGATTTAAGTGCGTTTTATGATGAACAAATTGAAGTTTGCAAAAAAGAAAATATTTTACTTTCTTTGCATTTAAAAGCCACAATGATGAAGGTAAGCGATCCAATCATCTTTGGCTATGCCCTAAAAGCTTATTTCAAAGAACTATTCAAAGAATTTAGCGAAGAATTTACAAAACTCGGAATCAATCCAAATAATGGAATTTCTGAACTTCTTAGCAAAATAGAGCATTCTCCCAAAAAGGTAGAGATTCTAGCAAAATATAATGAAATTTTAGCCAATAATGCCCCACTTTCTATGGTAAATTCTGACAAAGGAATTACAAATCTTCATATACCTAGTGATGTAATTGTCGATGCTTCAATGCCTGCGATGCTCAAAAATGGTGCGAAGCTTTGGGATAAAGAGGGCAAAGAATGCGATACTAATGCACTAATTCCGGATAAAACCTATGCAACCATTTATGAAGCTGTGATTGAAGATTTACACCAAAATGGCACACTTGATCCTAGAAGTTTGGGAAGTGTTTCTAATGTAGGTTTAATGGCTAAAAAAGCACAAGAATATGGCTCACATGACAAAACTTTTGTCGCTCCAGATGAAGGAGTTTTTAGAATCATTGATGAAAAAGGAAATACTCTTTTAGAACATAAAGTGCAAAAAGGTGATATTTATAGAGCAAATCAAGCAAAATATGATGCGGTGATTAATTGGATTGATTTAGGCATACAAAGAGCTGAAATTAGCGGAGATGAAGCGATTTTTTGGCTAGATTCTAAACGCCCTAGCAATAAAATTATGATAGATTTAGTGCAAACTAGACTAAAAGAAAAAGGTAAAAATATCAAGATTCTAGCTCCAAAAGAAGCTTGTTTAGAATCTCTAAAACTTATCCGTGCAGGGAAAAATTGCATTTCTATTACAGGCAATGTTTTACGCGATTATCTTACAGATTTATTCCCGATTTTAGAACTTGGAACTAGTGCAAAAATGCTTTCTGTTGTGCCTATGCTAAATGGTGGAGCGATGTTTGAAACAGGGGCTGGTGGAAGTGCGCCAAAACAAGTTGAACAACTTGTAGAAGAGAACCATTTGCGTTGGGATAGTTTGGGAGAATTCCTAGCACTGCAAGCAAGTTTAGAATTTTTTGCACAAAAAATGAATAATACTCAAGCACAGATTCTAGCAAATTGCCTTGATGAAGCGATTGCACAATGGTTGGATAATAACAAAGCACCTTCAAGAAAAGTCAAAGAAGATGATAACCGCACAAGCCATTTTTATCTAGCAATGTATTTTGCCAAAGCACTAGCTATGCAAGATAAAGATACAAATTTACGAGATTTCTTTAAACCTATTGCAGAAGAATTAGAAAATAAACAAGACATTATAAGAGCAGAATACATTAACACTCAAGGCAACAAAGTAGATTTGGGTGGTTATTATAAATTTGATGATTTTAAATGCAATGCTATTATGCGTCCAAGCACAACATTCAATGCAATTTTAGATAAAATCTCTCAATAATTTACTCAAATAAAAAAGGATTAGAATATCAATCCTTTTTTATCACACCTGAATAAAAATACAGATTATTAAATTTTTAGCAACTCTTAGATAAAATCTAAAAACAAAAGTTTTTCACATAATATTCACAGAATGTGAATAACTAAATTTATAAATATTGAGGTTATTTTGCACCCTATTTTATTGCAACTTAAAAAAGAAATTACACCTTTTGAATTTGATAATTATATCAATCAGCTTCATTTTAATGAAAAATATTCACGCGATGATAGAATTATTTTTAATGCTCCAAATACAATTATTGCTAGCTGGATAAAAACCAAATACGCTAGCAAAATTGCACAACTTTTTGAAATGCAAAATGGCTTTAAGCCCGAAATTATTATCGAAGTTTTTAACCCCAACAAAAAAAAGGACAACAAACACAATACAAAAAAAATTCAAAATGCTACAAATCTCAATCCTTCTTTGACTTTTAATTCTTTTATTGTAGGAAATTCTAATAGTTTTGCCTTCAATGTTGCAAAAGCAGTGGCACAAAATCAAAGCACAATCTATAATCCTCTAATGATTTATGGAAATACCGGGCTTGGCAAAACACATTTGCTAAATGCCATTGGGAATGCTAATGTCAATGTTGGAAAATCTGTAATTTACACAACAAGCGAACAATTTTTAAATGATTATTTACTCCATATTCGCAACAACACTATGGATAGATTCCGCGAAAAATATCGTGCTTGTGATTATTTGCTTATTGATGATATACAATTTTTGAGTGGCAAGAATCAGATTCAAGAAGAATTTTTTCACACTTTCAATGAACTCAAAAAAAATAATAAACAAATTGTTTTGACTTCTGATAGACCTCCAAAAAATATGGATGGTTTGGAAGAAAGATTAAAAACTCGTTTCACTTCAGGACTTCTAGCAGATATACAACCTCCAGAATTAGAAACCAAAATCAATATTATTAATGCTAAATGTGAATTAGATGGGATTCATTTGACTCCCCAAGTTATTGACTTTATTGCTGCAAATATCAATGATAATATCCGAGAAATTGAAGGGGTTTTGGTAAAACTTAACTTCTCAATTAATGTTACTAATGTCCAAGAAGTAACTATTGACTTTGTAAGAGATATTCTCAAAGAATATATCAAAGAAACAAAAGAAAACATTGATATGGACGAAATCATTGAAATAGTTTCTAAATATTATAATATCAAACCATCAGATATTCGCAGCAAAAGTCGTTCTAAAAATATCGTAACTGCTAGAAAAATCGTTATTTACCTAGCTCGCACTCTCACGCCAAATTCTATGCCTTCTTTGGCAAATTACTTTGGAATGAAAGATCATAGCACAGTAAGCAAAGCAATGAAAAGTATTCAAGAAGAAATCAACAAAAATCCAAACTTCAAAACAATTATTGAAGAACTAAAAAATAAAATCAAGTAACCATAATTTGAAACTTTTAAACAAACTTTTGCTAAAATAGTGAAATTATGTGAAAAACAAATAACAAAAAATTCACACAAAAAACAACCAAAATTTAGGAATCCTTAGTAGTTATTCAACTTTTCAACCTCTCTACTAATACTTCTAAATTTTAAAATAAAAGGAGCTTTACTATGAACATTACCTTACAAAACAGCGTTTTAGACAATATATTCACTGCTTTACAACCTTTCTTGGACAAAAAAGATTCTAGTCAAATCACTTCTCATATTTATTTAGAAACAAGAGATAATCAACTCATTTGCAAAGCAACTGATTTTGAAATGGGGTTATGCAGTATGACAGATTCTCTTACTATCAATGAACAAGGAATCGCAACTGTCAATGGAAAACAAATCCTAGATATTATCAAAAGATTAAAAGAAGGTGAGGTTAATCTCTACACTAACAACGAAAATTTACACATTAAACAAAACAAAAGCTCCTTTAAATTACCAATGTTTAATGCACAAGAATTCCCAACTTTCCCAGAATATGAAACCTTACCCAAATTAGAAATCAATTCCTTAGAGCTCATTTCTTCAATGAAAAAAATATTCCCTGTTATTGATATTAACAATCAAAAAAGAGAGCTTAATGGAGCTTTGTTAGATATCAAAGAATATTCTTATAATTTTGTTGCAACAGATACTAAACGCTTGGCAATGGTAAAATTCGATAATGCTTCAGGAAATAATTTAGCATTAATTTTCCCCAAAAAAGCTATCACAGAAATCCAAAGATTGTTTTTTGATAATATCGAATTATTTTATAACGAAAGAAATATCATCATCAAATCACAAAATTATGTTTTCTTTTCTCATCTTATTAATGGTAAATTCCCAGATTATGAGAAAATCTTGCCAAAAGAGATTCAAACAGAATTAGTCCTCCAAAAATCTAGTATCATTGAAGGAATCAAAGTAATCAATTCTGTAACTAATGATGTGAAATTAACCTTTAGACCTAATGAAATTCTTTTTGAATCTTTAAGTCAAGACAATTCAGAGGCACAAACTCAAATTGAAATCAATTTACCTATCACAGAAGAAATTGAAATCGGCATCAATTCTCGCCATGTATTAGACTTTTTAAGTCAAATTGATTCAGTAGAATTTATTTGGGGATTAAATGGCAAAAATGCACCTTTTGTCCTAAAAAATGGAAACTTTTCAACCGTAGTTATGCCAATTATTCTTTAAAATATCTGTAATTTTAGCTAAGGAAATGAATGGAAAATAAACAATATTCAGGTAGTAGTATTAAAGTATTAAAGGGTTTAGAGGCTGTTAGAAAAAGACCGGGAATGTATATTGGGGATACCAATATTAATGGATTGCATCATCTTATTTATGAAGTTGTAGATAATTCTATTGATGAGGCAATGGCAGGGTATTGTAATGAAATTTCTATCACTCTAACCAAAGAAGGAAGTGCAATTATCAAAGATAATGGACGCGGAATCCCAGTGGATATTCACCCTACTGAAAATATTCCTGCTGCAACAGTGGTTTTAACAGTTCTTCATGCAGGTGGGAAGTTTGACCAAGATTCTTATAAAGTTTCTGGTGGTTTGCATGGAGTTGGAGTTTCTGTTGTTAATGCTCTTTCAAAATCTTTGCAAATGACTATTTACAAAAATGGACAGATTTATCGCCAAAATTTTGCACAAGGGATTCCACAAGATGAATTAACAATCATTGGTGAATGCAAAGAAAACGGAACAACTATTGAATTTATTCCTGATGGAACAATTTTTGAAGTTACAGAATTCCAAAGAGAAATCTTAGCTAAACGCTTCAAAGAATTAGCCTATCTTAACAAACAAATTACAATCCATTTTAAAGATGAACGAGATAATTTCGAGGAAACTTATCATTTTGAAGGAGGTTTAAATCAATTTGTAAGTGATTTAAATAAAAAGCCTCTTATTTCTACAATTATTAGTTTTGAAGGGCTAGAAAATGATGTAGAAATGCAAATTGCTTTAGCTTATAATGATGGCTTTGATGAAAAAGTTTTGAGTTTTGTTAATAATATTCGAACCATAGATGGTGGAACTCACGAATCAGGTTTTAGAATGGGTTTAACTCGCGTAATTACAAATTATATTGAAGCTAATGCAAATGCAAGGGAAAAAGATTCTAAAATCACAGGTGAAGATATCCGAGAGGGATTAATAGCGATTGTTTCTGTCAAAGTCGTAGATCCTCAATTTGAAGGGCAAACAAAAGGAAAATTAGGAAGTTCTTTCGTGCGTCCAATCGTGCAAAAACTTACCTTTGAGAAACTCACAAAATTCTTTGAAGAAAATCCAAATGAAGCAAAAGCGATTATGCAAAAAGCACTTTTGGCAGCAAGAGGAAGGGAAGCAGCCAAAAAAGCAAGGGAACTCACACGCAAAAAAGAAACTTTTAGTGTAGGAACGCTGCCTGGGAAACTTGCTGATTGCCAAAGCAAAGATCCTAGCATTTCAGAGATTTATTTGGTAGAGGGAGATTCTGCGGGAGGTAGTGCAAAGCAAGGGCGAGATAGGGTTTATCAAGCAATCTTGCCTTTGAGAGGGAAAATTTTGAATGTTGAAAAAAGTCGCCTTGATAAGATTTTAAAAAGTGAAGAAATTAAAAATCTCATCACTGCTCTTGGTTGTGGGATTGGAGAAGATTTTGATATTAGTAAAATTCGCTATAACAAAATCATTATTATGACCGATGCTGATGTCGATGGTAGCCATATTCAAACTCTTTTGATGACATTTTTCTTCCGTTATTTACGAGGCATTATTGAATCAGGTTATTTGTATATTGCACAACCACCTTTGTATCGTTTCAAAAAAGGCAAAAAAGAAATTTATCTCAAAGATGAGAAAGCTTTGAGTGAATATTTAATCGAAAATGGCATTGAAAATTTTGAATTTCAAGGGATTGGGACAAAGGATTTAATAGAATTTTTCAAAATTGTAGCCCATTATCGCTCTACACTCAATGAATTAGAAAAACGATTCCAGCTCATCGAAATTGTGCGGCATTTTATTGAAAATCCAGATTTGATTGGTATGAAAAATCAAGAATTGTATGAACAAATCAAACAAAAAATCCAAAGTTTGAATTTTAATATCCTAAATGAAATGTTAGATGAACAAAGGATTCATCTCTATGTGCAAACAGATTCAGGATTGGTAGATATTAAAATTGATGATGAATTATTTACTCATCCGCTTTTTGAAGAAGCACATTTTGTTTATGGCAAATTAAAAGAACGCAATTTAGAGTTTTTGCAAGGCAATGATCCAGTAGAAATGCTAGAAAAAATAGAAGAAAGTAGCAAAAAAGGCGCAGATATCCAAAGGTATAAAGGTTTGGGAGAAATGAATCCAGAGCAACTTTGGGAAACTACGATGACTCCAGAAAATCGCCATTTGATTCGTGTAGAAATCAAAGATGTGGAAGAAGCAAGTGATGTCTTTTCACTCTTTATGGGAGATGAGGTCGAGCCAAGACGCGAATATATCCAAGCTCATGCAAAAGATGTAAAACATTTAGATGTATAGGGAAATAAATGGTTTTATTATCAGGAATTATTGATTTTTTTACAAGTATTAATGGGATTTTCTATCTTATTGCTTATTTAGTAGGTGGGATTCCTTTTGGGCTTATTTATGCTAAAGTTTTTGGTGGAGTTAATATCCGTGAAGTAGGAAGTGGTAGTATTGGAGCGACAAATGTTTTGCGTTCTTTAAAAGAAATTAATCCAAAACTTGCAAAAAAACTTGCGATTTTAACGATTATTAGTGATGCGTTAAAAGGAATCATTGTTATTTTAGCTGCAAAGTTTTTTGGTCTTACTTATGAAGCACAATGGATGATTGCATTTTTGGCAGTGGTTGGACATTGTTTTAGCCCATTTTTGAAGTTTGAAGGGGGCAAAGGTGTTGCTACAAGTGTAGGGGCAATTGGTGTATTTTTGCCCATAGAAGCTATTTTGGGATTAGTGGTTTGGTTTTTGGTAGGGAAGTTTTTGAAAATCTCATCTTTAGCTTCTTTGTTTGGGGTTTTGTTTGGGGTGATTATGAGTTTTGTTTTGCATCCAGATATTCCACATATACATAGCCATGCTCCACTTGTCTTAGTAGCGGTGATTATTTTTTATAAGCATATTCCAAATATTATACGGCTATTCCAAAATAAAGAACAAAAAGTTCTTTAACTTTTGTTTTTTATTAGGAATTATTTTAATTTTTATCCGCTTCTTTTTTTTTTTTTTTCTTTTATTTTTTTCCAAAATTAATTTAAAATATATTATAATGTTCTCAATTTGTAAGATGATTTTACAAATAATTTTTCAAAAAGGACCCAAAATGTCAAACAATCCTAATTCTGTCGTAGTATGGGGGGGGGGGCAAATAAGCCTTTAATTAACTCTTTAACAACCTCAAATACTCTTAAAAATTCAAATCCTAAAGAACTTGCAAAGAATCTCAATAAGATTCAAAATTCAAATCAATTAGATTTAAACCATCTAAATGAATTAAAAGATTCAAGATTAGATTTAATTCAATTAGAATCAAAGATTCAAGATTTAAAGAATCTAAATCAGCTAAAAGAATCTAAAAATCTAAATAAGATTCAAATGAAATCTTCTAAAACTACTCTTGGCAAAATCAGTATTTCTATTATTGCTAGTGTGTTATTGTCTCAAAACTTAGTTGCTGCTAATCTTGCAAATAATACTTTACCTAGTGGAGGTAAATTCACTTCAGGGAATGGAAGTATTACTACTGATGGTAAAGTAATGAATATCACAGGGAATAATACAAACCATATTATTGCTTGGGGTGGTGGATTTAATATCGGTAAAGATGCAGAAGTGAATTTTAATACAAGTCATGGACGACAAGCTTCTTTTTTAAATCTTGATTATACTAATAAAGCTTCACAAATACTAGGTAAACTTAATGGTAATAACCACAATATCTATCTTGTTAATCCTAGTGGTGTCTTAATAGGAAAAGGTGCAAGTATTAATGCTAATAAGTTTGTAGCAAGTAATACCATAGATGAAAACACACTCAATCAATTTAAAAATAAAAGTAATATTGATTCTACTGCCATTACTTCTTTCTCCCCTGTGTATAAACCTAATAAAGGCAATGTAGTGAATCTAGGAACAATTAATGCAAACCATATTGTATTAATAGGCAATGAAGTAAGAAATCAAGCCATTGTGAAAGAAAATGGAAAAGAAGTTATAGTAACAGGAAGCTTTAGTGGGTATGATGCTAAGAATCCCAATCAAACCAATGCAAGCACAAAGAATCTCACTTCTTTAGAATTAAAGGGGGATAAGGTTGATTTAGTCCTAGATGATGTGAAGTTAGATAGCAATACAAAAGTAAATCTTTCTGCTAATAATCCCATTCATATCACCCAATCTACTGAAAGTCTTTATCACAATGGGGATAGATTGAATCATAACTTCACAATCTCTAGCCTTGATTCTACAAAACAAAATCCTACTGCTAACAAATATGCTTCTATTTCTGATATTACTGATTGGTATTATTTTGCTAAAGGAATCAATGATAAAACCATTGACCAAACAAAAAATAATGACTTTAGATTAACTAATGATATTGATTTTAGTGCAGGAAGTTGGATTGCTGATTCTAGCAATCCTAATGGAGGATTTACTTTTAGTGGGAATTATGCTGACCCAAATGGAGATGGGAAGTATGATGATAGGATGATTGTGGGAGGGCGTTTTTCCGATGCTTTTAGCTCAAACTTCGATGGGAATTGGCATACGCTAAGTAATATTAAGATTGAAGCGACAGGTAGAGAGACTATGTTTGCTGGAGTATTTGGGCACACAATGGGGGATAGGCATTCCTCCTATATTTCTAATTTGATTATAGATACATTTAATCTAACAAGTGAATATAGTGGTGGCTCACTTGGGGGTCGATTGGAGGGGTATAATATTTCTAATATTGCTATAAAAAATGTTGGGACAATTAACGCTATGCATGCAGGAGGATTTGCTTCTGAGATATATGATTCTAATATTTCTAATATTGTTGTTGATGGTGTTAAAATGCTTAATGGGGAGGCAGTAGCTGCTGGATTTATTGGGACAGATAGGGAAAATAATATATCTAATATCACCGTTAAAAATATTGATGTTATTCAGGTCTATAGCGATGGTAGATTTGCTACGGCTGGAGGTTTCATAGGAATCTTGGATAACTATATTGGGGGGTTGGTTAGTAATATTTCTAATGTCATCTTGAGTAATATAGGGACGATAAAAACTTCTGAAACTAATCCTCCTCCTCCTGATCATGGATGGTATTTGGCTGGTACTGGTGGGTTCATAGGGTATTCTGTGGGGAGTTATAATATCTATAATGTGGATATAAAAAATATCGGCATTATAGAGGGGGATAGGGATGTGGGTGGATTTATCGGAATGGTGATTGATGGAATTTATTCCACTCCCCCAAATCTTAATGTCAATTATGCAAATATTTCTTTAAGCAATATTGATAGCATTAAAAGTTCTGGTAATGGCTATGGAGGAGCAGGTGGTTTTATCGGTTATGGTAGCAACAACAAATTTTATTCTAATATCATTTTAAACAATATAAAAAGCATTCAAGCGATAGGGGGCAATGCAGTAGGGGGCAATGCAGGTGGTTTTTTGAGTAAGGGTACAGGGCATTTCTCTAATATCTATCTTTATTTTTCTGAAAATTCTACTATCAGTGGAGGTGGTCAATATGGTACTACTGGTAAATTCTTGGGCAGTTCCTACACCGGCGGAAATACCTTCACTTTTGAAAATATTCATATTTACCATAAAAATGGAGATTTGACAAACGCCACTGCTGATTCTTCACTTTATGCAAACAATGGCATTGATAATTCCAAACTCAATCTCCATACTTATACTACTTTACAAGAGGGAGAAAAGCTTTTTGAATCAGATATTATGGCAGGTAATGTTTTCTCTACAGATTTAAAAGACATTCAAGGAAATCCTCTTAAGATTGACACAGCTTATAACCATTCTAATGGGAATCATTTCACATTGCAAGGTAATATGTCAGAGGGATATTCTTTTATTGATACCAACAAACTAGAAGCAGATATCAATAAAAATCTCTCTAATCCCTCAACAAATTCCAATCCTTTATTGACTTTAGATATGTCTAATCTTGATTCTTATTTTAACTATCAAGGATTTAATCTTGATTCTACTGACTTTGATATTTCTATCTTAGATTCTATCTTAGGTAA